>VAPK010578503.1_pt1 | contig 14206 bp, 10 predicted proteins | sample 3395031 | NCBI WGS metagenome assembly VAPK01 (sample SAMN08290443, study PRJNA428436) | hydrothermal vent metagenome | isolation source: Deep-sea hydrothermal vent chimney 1 | place: Pacific Ocean: Juan De Fuca Ridge | reverse complement strand
TTCATCTAAAATCAGAGGTTAAACTTAAGAAGACAGCTATGCTATAGGAAGCAGCTATTTTCTCAAGCTGATGAATGAGACAAAATGAGAGCCGGTTTATTTAGGTTTATTATGCAGTGGGCTTATTATATATCGACAGATTATTATCCTAAAAGCCATCAAAAAGGCATATTTAAGAGCTTTTTTGACGAAAATGGGTTAATTTATAATTGTATAAACGGTAAGAGGCTGATGAAAGATGTCACTGAGAGGAGTGGCGCGACGAAGCAATTTCAAAAAAATACCGGCAATAAAGGGTCGCCATGTACTTTTTGGTACTCGTGATGCAAATAGGGCTTTTTCACAACAGGCTCGTAATATCATATAATCAATTTTTTAAACAGGTGAACTCTTTTTATCGGTTTTGAAGCTGCGTCTATTCAAATATATCAATAAAATTGAGATTGCTGCAGGTGTTACTCCTGAAATTCTTGAAGCCTGCCCGATTGTTCTCGGTTTAATATCAATAAGTTTGTCACGCACCTCATTAGATAAACTATAACAGCGTTGATAAGAAAAATTATCGGGTATTCTCACAGATTCACTTTTTGTTAATTTGTCTATCTCTTTTTCTTCCTTTGCTATAAAAGGTTCGTATTTAATTCTGTGCAATATTTGTTCCCGATCATCCTTATTATACTTGGATAAATCATATAGATTTCTAAAAATATCGCCATTAACACTTGGACGCCTTAAAAATTTTTCCAAAGACAAGCCGTCTTTAATAGGCATTTCGCCAATCTTTTTTGTTATAAAATCAATCTTTTCTGATGGTATGATATAAGTTTTTTTTATGTTTCTTATAACGCCTTTTATTCTTTTCTCTCTATCAATAATCTCATCATAATATTTCTTTTCAATTAAACCAAGTTTATATGCTTTTTCAGCGAGTCGTATATCTGCATTGTCTTCGCGTAGAATTAAACGATACTCCGCTCTGGAGGTAAACATTCTGTATGGCTCTTTTGTGCCTTTTGTTACAAGGTCATCTACAAGAACACCTATATACGCTTCATTTCGCCCCAGTATCAACGATTTACGTTTTTGCACGAAGCAAGCTGCATTTATACCCGCATAGTTCCCTTGAGCAGCAGCTTCTTCGTATCCGCTTGTACCATTTATCTGTCCCGCATGAAAAAGTCCCTTTACCAACTTTGTTTCAAATGTTGAAAATAGCTGGGTCGGAGGTACAAAATCATACTCCACAGCATAACCAGGTCTCACAATTTCAACATCTTCGAGACCTTTCACTGCTCTGAGATATTTCAGCTGAACATCGCACGGAAGGCTTGTTGATAAACCATCAGGATAGATTTCATTGCTGTCAGCCGTTTGAGGTTCAAGGAAAATATGATGTGCATTCCTATCGGGAAATTTTACCACCTTGTCTTCAATGGAAGGACAATATCTTGGCCCTATGCCTTGAATCGCACCACTATAAAGCGGAGATCTATCTAAATTTTGCCTGATTATGTCGTGAACATTTGTATTTGTATGCGCGATAAAACATGGCCTGATTGAGGTCGTTATCTTAGAAGTTCTAAAAGAAAACGGATGTGGCGGATCATCGCCCCAGGTTGTCTCAAGCTTGCTATAGTCAATGGTTCTACCGTCTAATCTGGGAGTCGTACCGGTTTTTAATCTTTCAATACTAAATCCTATTCTTCTTAAACTATCGGATAGTTTGATTGAGGGCGGCTCCCATGCTCTTCCAGCTGAAAATTGTTTCATTCCTATCCATATAGTTCCTTTCATAAATGTTCCAGGTGTCAAGACAGCGGCTTTGCATTGATAAAAATTACCTATATTGGTAATTACGCCGCAAATCCGTTTATTTTCAACAACAAGATCATCAACCGTTTCCTGCTTTATAAGTAAAAGTTCCTGATTTTCAAGAACGCTTTTCATGCGCAACCTATACATATCCATGTCAGCCTGAGCTCTGCTCGACCATACGGCAGAACCTTTACTTTTATTTAATATCTTAAACTGCAAACCCGTATTATCTATATTCTCAGCCATCTGGCCGCCCAAAATGTCTAATTCTTTCACGAGGTGACCTTTTGCTAATCCTCCGATTGCGGGATTACAGGACAACTGAGCAATCTTGTCAACCGCAATTGTAAGCAGTAATGTGCTGCACCCCATTTTAGCCGCAATTAGAGCTGCTTCACAGCCTGCATGTCCTCCGCCTACAACTATTACATCAAACGATTTAGGATATCTATAGTATTTGGAATGTTCCACGTGGAACATCTACTTACCTACACAAAATTGTTTAAACATAGTGTCTAAAACCTCGTCGCTTGAAATTTTTCCTATGAATTCATCTAAATATGTTATGATTGCCGAAAGATCAGCAGAAATCATCTCCTCCCCGTATCTCTCTTTGATATGTTCCTCAAGTTCTTTCATGCCGTCTAACGCTCTTTTTACCTGATGCTTTTGCCTAACGGTAGTAATTACATTGAAATTATCTAAATTATCGTCCATATTCAATATTCTACCTATCGCATTCTTTAGTTTATCCATACCTTCCCCTGTTTTAGCTGAAATCTCGCAAAGGGGTAACCCGTCTTGATACGGAACATCTCTATTCGGTATTATGTCTATTTTATTTTTAATCATAATAACCGTACTCTTGCAGCCGCTAACTTTGGTTTTTATAATCAAATCATCATCATTTGCAGAAACCGATCCATCTATTATCCATAGTATCAAATCGGAAGATTCTATCTCTTGCCAGCTCCTTTCTATGCCAATGCGCTCAATTTTGTCTCCAATTTTTCTGATACCTGCAGTATCGATAAGATTGACTGATTTTTGATTGATTATAACTGTAGAATCAATAGTATCACGAGTTGTGCCGGGCAAATCCGTTACAATAGCTCTTTGTTTTCCTATCAAACGATTAAATAGCGTTGACTTACCTGAATTAGTTTTTCCAACAATTACTATTTTAAAACCGTTTTGAAGGCGGCTTGCAATATCGTAGCTATCATAGTAGCGCTGCAAAATATTCCTCACATCTCTTTCCTGTTCATACAAGCTGCCATAATCAGAAAAATATCCATCGTCGGGATGATCTATAGCAACCTCGATTTCAGACAACATAGAAAGTAGCTTTTGACGAATATTTTCAAATGTTTTACTTATCTTACCGCCAAGCTGCCTCTGTGCAATTTTAAGAGAAGCATCAGTCTTGGCATTGATAATTTGATTAACGGCTTCCGCTTGCACAAGATCTATTTTTCCGTTCAGATATGCCCGTTTAGTAAATTCACCGGGGGCGGCAGACTCCGCACCGATATTAAATAGAAGTGAAAGAATTGCCGCTGAAACAAGTTGTCCGCCATGACAGTAGATTTCGATCATATCCTCACCGGTATAGCTTCTTGGGGATCGCATTGCGGCTATCATAACCTCATCAATTATTCTACTATTGTGCTCAACTATATGACCGTAATATAATTTATGTGTTTCAAACTCAACAATCGGAACAAAAATCTTTTTTGCAATATCTATAGAATCTCCGCCACTCATTCTCACTACGGATATTGCACCGATTCCCGCTGCTGTAGAAACGGCAGCAATTGTACCGCTAATAGGCAGCAAATTGTTTAACCCATATATTTACACTTTTGTTCTGTTATCAATTAGAACTTGCTGTGCAATAGCGATTACATTATTTGTCAGCCAATAAAGAACAAGCCCTGACGGAAAACTTATAAACAAGAATGTGAAAATTACAGGAAGAAACATCATAATCTTTGCTTGACGAGGATCCACCGCAGCAGGAGACAATTTCTGCTGCAAAAACATAGATATTCCCATTAATATTGGTGTTATATAGTAAGGGTCTGCAGCCGAGAGGTCTTTTATCCATAAAAAGAACGGTGCGTGCAGCAACTCTATGGAACTTAAAAGAACCTTGTATAGCGCAAAAAATACAGGTATTTGAACCACAACGGGAAGACAACCCCCCATGGGATTTACTTTATATTTCTTATAAAGCCCCATCGTTTCCTTATTGATTTGTTCTGACTTACCTTTGTATTTATTCTTAATTTCTTTTATTTGCGGCTGCAGCTTCTGCATCCTTTTCATTGATATAAAGCTTTTATGGGAAAGCGGAGCAAATATAACCCTTATAATTATTGTTAAAACTATTATTGCCAAACCATAATTGCCGAGAATATTATAAAAGAAATGCAAAACCACAAGCAGAGGTCTTGCGAGAAATCCAAACATTCCATAGTTTATGACATAGCTCAAGTTGTGACCCAACAGCTTTAACCTGAAATATTCCTTGGGTCCCATATATACTCTGGTTTTTACATTCGAGATGCTGTATTCAAGTGTGGTGTAAAACGACGAAGTTGCTTTATTTCCACTTACCTGAAAGCCGAGAGTGTTGCTTTCCGGAATAAGTAAAGTAGCGAAATATTTAGTTTCCAAACCTATCCAGCTTATATCGCGAGAGGACTTAGTCGTTGTCTTTTTAATCTTTTTATACTCTTCTAATTTCCCGTTAGCATAAACAGCGGCACCTTGAAAACCATATTTCCGCTTTTTTATATGTCCTAAATGAGGGCCGAGTGAAATGCCCCAAAGAGGAGCTTTGGTAAGTTGATTTCCCGCTTCGTTTTCAAATATAATATTGAGATCATAAAGATATTTTCCCGGATAAAAGGTAAATACTTTTTTTAAAATAAAATTTTTAAAACGACCAGTATATGTTACAGTTGTTTTGTTGTTTGTAAAATTTGCATTTCCATCAACAGTCATTGCGTATTTAACATTTTTCGCCTCAGCATTCAGTTTGCTGTCAACAAAAACAAGTTGAAGCGGATTAAAATTATCCGTTTTTGCAATAAGCTCGGTTGGAGCGGAATTGTCATTTTTATATTTCAGAAGTTTCAGTCTCCCAATTGTCCCATCATCCAATAATCCGATCTTCATCAGAGAATTTTGGAATATTTTCATTGACCTTGAACTTATTACTTTATGTGAAGGGGACGCAGTGGCTATATTACCTATCTGTCCGATATGTACAGGGATGTTTTTCTTTTTATTTTTTAAGTTTACGCTATTTTTTTGAACATTATTAAGAATTGTTTGATGCGTCGGCGCAAAAAATAGCTGCCAAAAAAATAAGATAGCAGCAGAAAGTGCTATTGCCATGATAAAACGTTTATTCATCTATTTTACTCCTTTTCCTAAATGGTGAATGGTTGGGCGGATCATATCCACCGGCACTCCATGGTCCGCATCTCAGCAACCGCCATAGTGCCATAGCAAACCCCTCTATCGGTCCATATTTTTTAATCGCCTCAACAGCATATTGTGAACAGGTGGGACTAAATCTGCAGTTTTTTCCTAATAGGGGAGAGAGCAGCATCTGATATAGTTTCACCATAAAAACCATCAACTTTCCAATCATCTTATTTTAATTTATTATCTTTTCCTCTAAGTACTCTTATGCATATTACGGGCTTGCTTATTTTTGTGCATATCATTTCTAAAAAATGAAGCGACAATATTCTCAAAAATGTATCCAAGTTGCTCAAATTGAGCATATTGCATATACCTTCTTGATATCATAACAATATCTATATATTGATATTTGGCAATTCTGATTCTGAAAATTTCCCTCATCCGCCGTTTCACACGGTTTCTTTGGACGCTGTTACCAACCTTTTTACTTGCAACTATGCCAAATCTACTAACGCAAGTATCGCTATTCTTTATATATATGACAAACTCTTTCCTAACAAACTTTTCCCCATATTTAAAAACAGATTTATAATCTTCCGCTTTTTTTAAATGCTGATTCTTTGTGAAAGAGAAACCTATACCGATAGACGTTTTCTACCTTTTCTCCTTCTTCTATTTATTATTCTTCTACCATTTGCCGTGCTCATTCTCTTCATAAAACCATGTACCCTTGCTCTTCGCCTTCTATTGGGCTGATATGTTCTTTTCATTTCTCCTCCGAATCTACAATATCATTTTATTAAATCTAATTATGCACTAAAATCAGTTGCAATCAACTCTATTGATGCACTCTAATTTACAAAGCATTTATTATAAAGCTTATTATCCCGCTGTAAAGCAAGATTGAGATATAATTTTATAAATATCGAATAGTTTTGTTATATTTCCATCTCATCTTTAACTTCTTTAAACTTTTTTATAGCAAAATCTATATCTTTCAGGGTATGCGCTGCAGAGATCTGCACCCTTATTCGTGCCGTACCCTTTGGAACAACCGGATAAAAAAAACCTATTACATAAACACCTTTTTTTAGTAATCGCTCTGACATCTCCCTGGCAAGTTTAGCATCGCCAAGCATAATAGGGACAATAGGGTGATTTCCGGAAATTATTTTAAATCCCGCTTTAATAATGCCTTCACGAAAGCGTTTAGTATTTTCTTCAAGTTTATCTTTTAACTTCGTGCTTGAACTAACCAGATCCAGCGCTTTAATAGATGCAGCCGCTATGCTTGGAGCAAGTGTATTTGAAAACAGATATGGTCTTGAACGTTGCCGCAGCAGATCAATAATGAATTTGCGTCCGCTTACATAGCCGCCGCTAGCCCCTCCAAGCGCCTTGCCAAGAGTCCCTGTGATTATATCAATTTTTCCAATCACACCACACTCTTCATGCGTTCCCCTGCCGGATTCTCCCACAAATCCCACGGCATGCGAATCATCAACCATTGTCATCGCATTATACTTATCAGCCAAATTACATATCTCACTTAGTGGTGCAACCGATCCGTTCATTGAAAAAATTCCATCGGTAGCTATAAGTATCTCTCTTGCTCCATTTGACATGGCTTTCTTTAACTGAATTTCGAGATCTGTCATATCCCTGTTTTTATATCTATATTTTTTTGACTTACAAAGCCTGATTCCATCAATTATACTGGCATGGTTTAGTTCATCGCTGATAACAGCATCATTTTCCGAAAGAATTGTTTCAAAAAGTCCTCCATTAGCATCAAAACAGGATGTGTAGAGTATCGTATCATCGGTTTTTAGGAAATTTGAAATTTTCTCTTCGAGTTCTTTATGAATCTGCTGTGTTCCGCAGATAAAACGCACCGATGAAAGACCATATCCCCATCTCTTCAGGCTCTCTTCTGCAGCTTTAATAATTTCCGGGTTATCCGCTAACCCAAGGTAATTATTGGCACACATATTTAAAACCTTTTTATTGTCTTCAACTTCAATATTTGCTTTTTGAGGGGTTGCTATCACCCTTTCATTTTTGTAAAATCCATCTTTTCTTATCTGCGATAAAATAGCTTCATACCGTTTTTTTGTTGATTCGTTCATAACGCTCTCCCAATCTATGTTTTTGACCAATCCAGTATTACTTTGCCGGATCTTCCGCTTTTCATCAGCTGGAATCCAGCATCGAAATTTTTATATGGAAATCTATGAGTTATTATCGGGGCTATGTTAAGACCGCTTTGAAGCATAGCCTGCATTTTGTACCAAGTTTCAAACATCAGCCGTCCATAAATACCTTTTAAATTTAGACCGTTAAAGATTACCTTCTGCCAATCTATTGATGCCTTAGGAAGAAGACCGAGTAAAGCTATCTTCCCTCCATGAAACATTACGTCTATCATATCATTTAGAGCTTTAGGGTTTCCCGACATTTCAAATCCAACATCAAACCCCTCTTTCATGCCAAGCTCTTTCATTATGTCAGCCAAATTTTCTTTTACGATATTAACCGCTCTATCAACGCCCATCCTTTTTGCAAGATTCAGCCTATATTTGTTAATATCCGTAATAACCACATGTCTTGCTCCTGAATGCCGTGCAATTGCCGCAGCCATTATTCCAATCGGTCCTGCTCCTGTTATCAAAACATCCTCTCCCAATAGATCATACGAAAGCGCTACATGCGTTGCATTTCCAAGTGGGTCAAAAATTGAAAGAATATCGGCCGGAATTGATTTATCGCAATGCCATACATTTGAAACCGGAATTGACAAATATTCCGCAAAGCAGCCGGGACGGTTAACTCCGACTCCTTTTGCATTCGGACAGAAATGTCTTCTTCCAGCTCGGCAGTTTCTGCATTGCCCGCATGTGATATGTCCTTCACCGCTAACCGGTTCGCCTATTTTTACATCTCTTACACCGCTTCCAACAGCTTCAACCCTGCCCACATACTCATGGCCCACAACCATCGAAATTGGAATTGTATCTTGAGCCCATTTATCCCAGTTGTAGATATGAACATCCGTTCCACAAATAGCTGTTTTTTGAATCTTAATAAGAATATCGTTAATACCGATTTTCGGTATCGGCACATCATCGAGCCATAGACCTTCTTTGTCATATTTTTTGACAAGCGCTTTCATAAAACCTTCTCTTTTCGCAATTTTGCAATTAGTACATTATTTGTTCTCAAATGATCCTGACGGGGAATAATTATAAAACAAAAGTAGAATAATCTTATCTGTTATTGTGCTGGACAAAAACAGTTCTTATTTCACAATTTAACATTATTATTTCACCCCGACTTGGCGTTTAAGTAGTGACAAATTGATAAAATAGTTGTATAAAGAGCCGTAGTAATGGGCTTCTGCAGCTACAAAATAGCTTTCGGCATCAAGAAGTTCGGTTGATGTTGTTATGCCGTTTTTGTATCTCAAATCGGTTATTCTGAGATTCTCTTTTGCCTGGGTAATCTCAGCGGTTGAAACTTTTTTATTATCATAAGCCAATTTTGTATTCAAGAATGCACGTCTCACACCAAGCGCTATCTTTCTCTCCATATCTTTTTTAATAAATAAAACGGATATCTCCCTTGATCTGTACATATCAATTTCGTCTGCGGTTTTGCCCCAGTTGAATAACTCCCAATCTATCCGGGCTCCAATAGATGCATTGCGATACGGCAAAAATGGTATATCCTGGTTTTTGGATACATCAAAATGATTGCCTTCTCTGTAGTAATCGGCTTTAATACCGATATGAGGATAATAACTGCTTGATGCAATCCGTTTGGCATAGCCCAATTTATTCATATTGCTATTTATAATAGATATAGCAGGTCTTTTAATTTCCGAATAAATCTCAAGCTTCTTTTCCATATCATTGTTATAATCGCCTTTTATGTTTCCCACAATGATCTCGGCAGGCAGACTATTTTGTACATCATCTATACTAATCTTGCTGTCAAAACTTTTTCCCATAAGTCTATTGAGATTGCTTGCCGAAAGCAAAACATTATTTTTGGCTGATTGCAAAGCTTGCTCGGCTGACAATTCTGCAGTTTTCGATTTTAAAAGATCATTTTTAGGTATTAAACCAACCTTATAAAATTTCTCAGCATCGTTTAAGTGGCTTTTAAGAGATTTTAAACGAGTTATCATAACGAGTTCCATTTTTCTTGCAAATAATAATTCGTAATAACTTTTTGAAGTGTTGTAAATAAGATCAAGAACAGCTTCTTCTTTTTTTAATTTGTCAATATGAATACCAAGCCTTTCGAGTTTATACGCATTTGACAGCTTAAATCCGGTAAAAAGAGGCATTCTAAGATTGATATCCCACTTAAAATTATTATGATGATTCATATAAAAAGTATGTCCGCCGAAAGATGTGGAACTCCTATCTTTCATTCTAACATAACCGTAGCTTGTAGATAATACAGGATAGTTAAGTTTATATACCGATTCTGCTTTATACTGCTGAGATCTTATTTGGGCATCCGCCGATTTAACGGTATCACTGTTTTTTATGGCAATATTAATTACATTAGACAGACTCATTGAATAAGCACTGCACGATAAAAACATCATAATTACCGAAATACCCAATACTTTGCGTATCATTTCTCCCTCACTGCACTATATTTAGCAATTTTAATAAGAAGTTCTTTTTCATATCCTTCGTTTACGTTCATAAGTAAACCATTTGCTTTTACAATATACTCTAAACACAATGATTTGGCAAGTTTTATTCCCCTATTTTTTATAACCCAATCGTATATCTTATCCGTATTATCAGGCAAATCCCATAAACTCTTGATCTCCTCACATTTTTCGCCTGAATAATCTATTGCGGCAAGAACGGGTATTGTGGCTTTTCTTTCATTTAAATCACCCAATACAGGCTTTCCCATGACATCGGAATCGCCTATATAATCAAGTATGTCATCTGCAATTTGAAAGCTATATCCAAGAAATCTTCCGAATTTCGAAAACAGATTAAACATACTGCTATCGGCAAGAAGTGCCCCAATGCCCATTGAACATTCAAATAGGGATGCTGTTTTTTTATAAATTACCCTCATATAGCTGGAAAAAGGAGGGGGGAAGCTTTCATTTAACAATATCTCTTCAAGCTGTCCCTCGGCCAATCTTGATGCCGCATAGCTTATACTCTTTGGAATGGGGCTATCAAACTCGAGGGCAATTCTATATGCCAGAGAATAAAGATAATCTCCGGCTAATATGGATATGCTGTTGCCGTCGCTGCTGTTAATCGTTTGCTTGCCTCGTCTAACATCAGATTCATCCATAACATCATCATGCATAAGCGATGCAATATGTATCAATTCAACTACAAAACCAAGCCGTTTGATTATTTTAATATCCTTAAATCCGGCTGATACTGCTGAAAGATAAATAAGGATAGGTCTTATTCTTTTACCACCCGAAAGCACTTTTTCGGCAATTTTTTTTGCATACAAATCAGTTGGGGAAAATTTATCATCATAAATTATTCTTAAAAAATCGGTATCAAAGTCAGATCTAAACGAATTTAAAAAAGTTAAATCCTCAGTAGTAAACGGCATGTCAGGAGTTGTTATCCGCTTCGCATTAGATATTTTCATAATGGTTTCCTTCGGTTTTATAGTTTTGCAGCAGAAACAATGACATCATCATCTCTCAGCGTTATAACCTTGACGCCCTTTGCGGTTCTTCCCATCACTCTTACATCACTAACATCAAAACGAATAGTATATCCGGCTTTTGTTAAGATAATGATATGATCGTCCTTTTTCACCGGAAGCGCTCCTACAAGGCTATCTTCTTTTAACATCTTTATACCTATAATACCTAAGCTGCCTCTGTTGGTTTCTCTAAGTTTTGATACTTTTATCTGTTTTCCCATGCCAAGCTTTGTTATAAGAAGGATGGATACTTCATCTCCGTTAGAAGTGAGCGCCGAAATAACCTCATCGTTATTTCTCAAACGCATACCTATCAATCCTTTGGCAACCCTTCCCATTGTTCGTATCTGTTCCAATGGAATGTTGGCAACTTGACCTGTTTTAGTAACAATAATCAAGCGTTCCGACTTATCGGCAATAATAACATTTCTTAATGAATCATCGTCGTTCATCTGAAACGCTTTTACTCCGTTATGTCTTACAGAAGCATATTTACTGATATCAGTGCGTTTAACCTTTCCGAGCTTACTGATAAATATAAATGAACTGATATTTTTTGAAAGAATGTTATCGGATACGGTGACAACGGTTTTAATTTTATCATTTCCATTTATTTTAACAAGATTATTTACAGGTTTGCCTCTGCTTAATAAATTTCCTTCGGGAACATCATAAACAGGCATCGTGAACACTTGCCCACCATAACTGAAAAGATAAAGTTTATCAAGATTGTTGGCATTTACCACCATGGAAATATTGTCATTTTCTTTTAATGACGCACCCCTTCTGCCCTTTCCGCCTCGATTCTGTTCTTGTAAAATAGTTTGAGATGTACGCCTTATATATCCTTCCTTAGTTAAAATTATGGTTACATCCTCAGGTTTTACGAGTTTTGTAATATCGAAATCAGAATTTTTCACAACTATCTTTGTTCTTCTTTTGTCGGCATATTTTTTTATAATATATTCCGATTCATTAATAATTATTTGATATATTCGCTCTGCATGCTCAAGTATATCTTTATAGTCATCTATTAGTACGGTTAATTTTTTCAAATCTTCTATAATTTTTTCGCTTTCCAAATGTGCCAGTTTCGCAAGTTTCATATCAAGAATGGCCTGAGCTTGAATATCGTCTATTGATAATTCGGCGGTTAACTTCAGTTTTGCAACTTTAGAGCTCTGACTTTTTTTTATAATCGAAACAACCTTATCTATATTATCAATAGCAATTTTGAGAGCCGATAGTATATGAGCTTCCGCCGCCGCTTTATTTAAAAGAAAAATTGTTCTTCTTTTAATAATAACAACGCGTTCATCTACAAAACGACTTATAATTTTATAAAGAGTGAATATTTTAGGAGCAAGATGATCTACCGCAAGGGAAATCATTGAAACGGTAACTTCAAGGGCGGTATATTGGTAAAGTTTATTTAGTATTACCTCAGGATATTCTCCCTTTTTAACAAATATTACAACTCTAATCCCTTTTCTATCGGATTCATCTCTAATATCGGTTATGCCGTTAACTCGTTTTTCTCTCACGAGCTGCGCTATATTTGCAACAAGATTTGCCTTATTCACTTGATAAGGAATTTCCGTGACGACAATGCGCTGAGAATTTTTTGTTGTTTCAATATTTACTACAGCTCTAACTTTGATTTTACCTCGTCCGGTCATATAAGCATTCTTTATACCTGAATATCCCATAATTATTCCACCCGTTGGAAAATCAGGACCTTTTACAATAGAAAGTAGTGCTTCATTAATTGTATCTATATCTTTTTCATCACGATTTTTAACGAGCCAAATTACCGCTCTCATAACTTCACCCATATTATGAGGTGGAATGTTTGTTGCCATTCCCACGGCAATACCGGATGATCCGTTAATTAGAATATTCGGAAACTGAGCCGGCAGAATGACCGGTTCGGTTAAACTTTCATCATAATTGGGACGAAAATCAACAACATCTTTATCAAGATCGCCTAACATTTCACCGGCTAATACAGACATCTTAGCTTCGGTATATCTCATTGCCGCCGGTGAATCACCATCTATAGAGCCAAAGTTTCCCTGTCCTTCTACCAACTGATACCTCATTGAAAACGGTTGCGCCATTCTAACTAATGCATCATAAGCGGCAACATCTCCATGCGGATGATATTTACCTATTACATCCCCGACTATACGAGCCGATTTTTTTGAAGGTTTATTATGTGTAAGACTAAGCTCAAGCATTGAATAAAGTATTCGTCTGTGAACGGGTTTCAATCCGTCGGCAACATTAGGAAGAGCTCTCCCTATAATTACACTCATGGCATAGTCGATGTAGGATGATTTCATCCTTTTATAAAGACTTACCGGCTTTATTTTTCCGGTTAAAGTTAGTTGTGTATCATTCATAGTCTTGTTGTAATTTTTTTATACATCAATATTCTCCGCCTTTTGGGCATATTCTTGAATAAATTTTTTTCTTGGAAAAACATCTTCACCCATCAAAATGGAAAATGTCCTATTACATTCAATATCATCAACGATATCAACCTTTATTACGGTTCTTTTTTCAGGATTCATTGTTGTTTGCCATAGCTGTTCAGGATTCATTTCTCCTAATCCTTTATATCGCTGAATGTGTATGCCGTTTTTTGCATCTGTTTCTATTCTACTAAGCAGGCTTATAATGGAAGGATAAACCGTTTCTTCTTTACTTATAAGTCTAAACGGAGGCTGCAGCCTGCTATCCTTAGTAAGTTTTTTGATAGCTAAAAAGTCAAAACCGTTTATTAAATCATCATCTATTAAAACCGTTCTGTTAAAATTATCCTCTTTATATACTATATTTACTCCATCGGGTGCATCGTTAATGGCAACAATTTCAACATTAGGGAAAAATCGCTTCAGATAACCGTTTAGTTTATCGGCATCAGCCATATTATGATAATCTTCTATATTATATATTATGAGTTCGGTTATAGCGATAGAACCTATTTTAGCTTTTAAGAGATTAAAAAATCGTTTGTAATCATAATATATTTTTAACAGCTGTTCTAAATCTTCGGAACTATATAGATTGCTTGATACTTTTAATTTAACATCTTTAAGCCCTCGTTTTAAAAGATAGAATTCCATTTCTCTTTCATCCTCAAGATACACCTCTTTACCTTTGCTTTTCAACTGGAAAAGAGGAGGCTGTGCAATATAAAGATATCCATGTTCAATAAGAGGTTTCATAT
>VAPK010943259.1_pt1 | contig 14216 bp, 14 predicted proteins | sample 3395031 | NCBI WGS metagenome assembly VAPK01 (sample SAMN08290443, study PRJNA428436) | hydrothermal vent metagenome | isolation source: Deep-sea hydrothermal vent chimney 1 | place: Pacific Ocean: Juan De Fuca Ridge | reverse complement strand
TGATCAAGTTTGAAACTATCGACAAGGATCAGATTGACGATATCATGGATGGCCGGACGCCACGTAATCCGGATGGCTGGGATGACAACGAACCGCCTTCCGATATTCAAAGCCAGCCAGCTGAGAATAAAGATAACAAGGATAAAAAAGGAACGATTGGCGATCCTGCAGGAGAACATTAAAACAGAATTCAGAGTAAAAATTTTACTCTGAAGCTTTTTTATCTGAGGAACACCCCGGTAGCGGGGTGTTTTTCATTGAAAGGAAGTAAAAATCAAGATCGTTGAGGTTTCCTGATATCCCTATGAATGTGCTGCTGAGTTGTCACGGTCGAAGTCTAGATCTTTCCTGCCCCCGAATTATGGGGATACTCAATAGTACACCTGACTCCTTTTCTGATGGCGGCCGGTTTTTTAATCCAGATGATGGTCTGCGGCAGGCGGAGAATATGCTTGCTGAAGGTGCGGATATTATTGATATCGGTGGCGAGTCTACTCGACCCGGGGCACAGGCCGTATCGTTGGATGAAGAGTTAGCGCGGGTAATTCCCCTAATCGAACGGCTGCGTGCAGAAACCGATACCTTTATTTCTGTCGATACCAGTAAGTCGGCAGTGATGCGCGAAGCCGTGACTGCCGGTGCTGATATGATTAACGATGTACGCGCTTTGCGTGAGCAGGGCGCACTGGAAACCGCCGCGGCCCTGCAAACGCCCGCTTGTCTTATGCACATGCAGGGTGAGCCGCGCAGCATGCAGCATCAGCCTGAATACGAAGACGTGGTGGCCGAGGTCAAAGCTTTCCTTGAAGCACGGATTAGTGCCTGTGAAAAGGCCGGAATTCTACGTACACAACTTGTTATTGATCCCGGTTTTGGTTTTGGCAAGAGTTTGGCGCACAACCTGGTGTTATTTCGTCACATACAGGATTTTCAGTCATTTGGATTGCCGATCCTGGTTGGAGTCTCGCGCAAATCCATGATTGGCGCCGTGCTGGATATTCCGCTGCAGGAGCGGATGCCGGCAAGCGTGGCATTGGCGGGGCTGGCCGTGTGGCTGGGCGCATCGATCATTCGTACGCATGACGTGCGTGAAACCGCCGATGCGGTTAAAATGTGTCATGCCGTAGCGAATCTATAAATGTGTGTATTCAACGCGGAGAACGCAGAGGCACTAAGACGCAGAGAAAATATTCTTAAGGAAACGCGGATTCATTCCGTTCGCCCTGAGCCTGTCGAAGGGTGAAATTTTAAGAATCAGAATTATACAATCTCTGCGTCTTAGCACCTCCGCGTTAATGATCTATTCTGAAGAGATGGACGCTAAAACTAATAGAAAACAGGAATGGAAATGAGTCGAAAATATTTTGGAACGGACGGTATTCGCGGTCGGGTGGGAGAATTTCCGATTACCCCGGAATTTGTGCTTAAGCTGGGCTGGGCGACCGGGCGGGTATTATCCAAACGTAGTGGCGGCAAGATTCTTATCGGTAAGGATACGCGTATTTCGGGTTATATGTTTGAGTCGGCATTAGAAGCCGGGCTTTCGGCTGCCGGGGTAGACTGTCATTTATTGGGTCCCATGCCCACCCCAGGTATCGCTTACCTGACCCGCGCCCTGTTTGCCGAGGCGGGTATTGTTATCAGCGCTTCGCATAATCCCTATCATGATAATGGCATCAAGTTCTTTTCCGCTCAGGGTAACAAGCTGGCAGATGAGGTGGAGCAGGCCATCGAGGATGAGCTGGATAAAGATGTCATTTGCAATGAGTCTTCTGCGCTGGGAAAAGCCGCGCGCGTAGAGGATGCGGCTGGCCGTTATATCGAATTTTGCAAGAGTACGTTTTTGAATGGCCACGATCTGCGGGGTGTGAAAATTGTTGTTGATTGTGCCAATGGTGCGACTTATCACATTGCGCCTAAGGTTTTTGCCGAGTTGGGAGCAACAGTATTTGTCATTGGCGATCAGCCTGATGGTTTGAACATCAATGCTGGTTGTGGTTCTACGCATATGGATCTGCTGCAGGAAAAAGTGCAGCAATATCAGGCTGACATTGGCATTGCCCTGGATGGCGATGGTGATCGGGTGATGATGGTGGATAATAACGGTCGTATCATCGATGGCGATGAATTGCTCTATGTAGTGGCCATGCACCGGCAGCAGACCGGCACGCTCAATGGTGGAGTGGTTGGCACTTTGATGAGTAACCTGGGTCTCGAACATGCCTTCAGGAAAGAAAAAATTGCTTTCAAGCGTGCCGCCGTAGGAGATCGTTATGTGATGGAATATTTGCTGCATGATAACTGGATTCTCGGTGGTGAGTCTTCAGGTCATATGATCTGCCTGGATCGCACCTCCACCGGTGACGGCATTGTCTCTGCTTTACAGGTGCTGGCGGCAATGAAGGAAAGTGAATGCAGCCTGCAGGAACTGTTACAGGGCATGGATAAATACCCGCAGGTATTGCTCAATGTACGGCTGGCTGAAAAAGTTGATGTGCTTGCCTGTGACTCTGTGAAAGAAGCCTTACGGGACGCTGAGAGCGAACTGGCGGATCGTGGGCGGGTGTTACTGCGTCCTTCAGGTACCGAGCCGTTGATTCGGGTGATGGTGGAAGGACAGGATGCCACCCAGGTGGCTTCGGTGGCGCGACAGCTGGCCGATGTGGTGGAAAGCAGCCTCTAGAGTAGAGTAGCTAGTGGCGGGTAGCTGGTAGCAGGGAAACCGGTTTGCCCAGCAACTCGCCACCAGCTACCCGCAACTCGATTGGCGTACAATCGTGGTTTTTCATTGATTTATCAGGCTTTGGGGGTTAATATTTCGCGCTGTTTTTAGGCTTTGGCCACAATGGGATTTGGGAGAAATAAATGCGTCAGGTACTGATAGCGGGTAACTGGAAAATGAATGGTTCACGCGGCAGCATTCGTGAGCTACTGGATGGCGTCAAGGCGGGAGTTGGTGAAGTCAAGTCAGCCGAACTGGCTGTTTGTGCGCCGTTTCCCTATCTTGCCGATGTGCAGGAACAGTTAACTGGCAGCACGATAAGCTGGGGCGCACAAAATCTCAGCACGGAGGAGAAAGGTGCTTTTACCGGTGAAGTTTCAGCGGCCATGTTGCTGGATTTTAGTTGTAAGTACGTCATCGTTGGCCATTCCGAACGCCGCAGCCTGTATGGCGAAGATGATGCGCTGGTGGCACAAAAATTTGCCGTGGCGCGTAAGGCAGGTTTAAAGCCTATTTTCTGTGTCGGTGAAAGCCTGCAAGAGCGTGAAGCCAATGTGACTGAAGATGTTGTGGCCCGGCAGCTTGATGCGCTTATTGCGCTCGAAGGCGTGGCGGCACTAACCGATGGCGTGATCGCTTACGAGCCGGTCTGGGCGATTGGCACAGGAAAAACTGCCTCGCCGGAGCAGGCGCAGGCCGTACACGCCTTTATTCGTGCTAAACTGGCGGCGCTCGATGGCGCAGTGGCCGACAAGGTACAGATTCTTTACGGTGGCAGTATGAATCCAGCTAATGCTGCGCAGTTGTTGGCCATGGCTGACATCGATGGTGGTCTGATCGGTGGCGCTTCGCTGAAAGCGGATGATTTTCTCGCCATCGGTAAAGCGGCGGGTTAGAGCACGGCAATATCTAAATCACGACAAAGATATAGCACCCTGATAAACTAGCGTAGTCGAGTAGCGCGAAGCGAAACTCGGCAACAGATTTATAGCAACCTACATTCAAGAAGTTATTATGCTGTATAACATTATATTGGTAATTCACGTATTGATTGCGAGCGGCCTGATTGCTTTGGTGCTACTGCAACAGGGCAAGGGTGCAGATGCTGGTGCCGCTTTTGGCAGTGGTGCTTCTGGCACAGTCTTTGGTAGTCAGGGTTCAGCCTCATTTTTAACGCGTACTACTGCGGTATTGGCAACTCTATTTTTTGTTACCAGCCTGACCTTGTTTACCTTGGCGGCTAATCTTTCCAAACCGGAAAGTGTAGTGGATACGCATGCCAGTGAAATTAGTAAGCCCATGCCGAAGCCAGCGGATGCAGGCGTACCTAAAGATCTACCCGCAGTCCCTGCGAGCAGTGATGTGCCGGGTAACGATGTCCCCGTTAGCAAGTAACCCCTTATAATTGTTTTTTAGTAAGTCTTAGAACATTGCCGAAGTGGTGGAATTGGTAGACACGCTATCTTGAGGGGGTAGTGGCGTAAGCTGTGCCGGTTCGAGTCCGGCCTTCGGCACCATATTTAATTAATTACCTATTTGATTATTAGTTCAACATTTTCAGCTTCAGCCAGAGTCCTGTCGTCTTAGCTATAATAATCTATAAAGTCGTTACAATTTATCATAATATTAAAGAGCGATGCTTCAATATACGCCTGTCCTGTTATTGGCTAGACTAGGCAGAAATGTTTCTTTTATCAGTAATCGCCTATTCCGACAGTTAAGATAACGCATTGAAATAATAAGATATAACAGATTCACTTTAGCTTGCACTTATGGAGTTACTAGCCTAGACTGCAATTCTCCTGATAGGGAAGTAATAACACGTTAAGCAAACATCGCAATGAAGTTAATAACGTTGAGACAGCAATCACTGTTTATATTTAGACTGAAGGGACTGTGAATTTATGCTAGAGAATTACCTCCCGGTACTCATTTTTATCATCGTAGGTGTCGTTGTCGGTGGCGTCATGATTGCCCTGGGTTTTGTTATGGGTCCCTATCGCCCCGATGATGAAAAACTTTCCCCTTATGAGTGTGGCTTTGAAGCCTTTGAAGATGCGCGAATGAAATTTGATGTGCGCTACTATCTGGTCGCCATCCTGTTTATTATTTTCGATCTTGAAATTGCATTTTTATTTCCCTGGGCGGTGGTGCTGGAAAAAATAGGCGTGTTTGGCTATGCCGCCATGGTGGTCTTCCTTGGGGTTCTGGTAGTTGGTTTTATTTACGAGTGGAAAAAAGGAGCCCTGGAGTGGGAATAGAAGGGGTTTTAAACGAAGGCTTTGTCACCACCAACGCTGACAAGCTGATCAACTGGGCGCGTACTGGTTCGCTCTGGCCGATGACCTTCGGTCTAGCCTGTTGTGCGGTAGAAATGATGCATTCAGCTACCGCTCGCTATGATCTAGATCGCTTTGGCGCAGGTATTTTTCGCGCCACGCCGCGCCAGTCCGATGTCATGATTGTCGCCGGCACTCTGTGTAACAAAATGGCTCCGGCTTTGCGCAAGGTTTATGACCAGATGGCTGAGCCGCGCTGGGTGATTTCCATGGGTTCCTGCGCCAATGGTGGCGGTTATTATTATTATTCCTATTCGGTGGTGCGTGGTTGCGACCGCGTGGTGCCCGTTGATATCTATGTACCGGGTTGCCCACCCACTGCAGAAGCTTTGATCTACGGCGTTATGCAGTTACAGAACAAGATCCGCCGAACCAATACCATCGCCCGCTAATTCGAGTCAGATTATATGTCCGAATATTACAATGATTTAGCCGACAAAGTGCGCGAGCATTTCGAGGACAGGATCGAAGACTGTCAGGTCAAGTATGGTGAGTTGACGGTTACGGTTGCTAAAACACAGCTACTGGATGTTTGCCGGGAACTGCGGGATCTCGACAGCTTCAGGTATGACCAGCTGATGGATGTCTGCGGCGTAGACTATCTGCATTACGGAAAAGATGAGCACAGCGAACCCAGCTGGACGGGACCGCGTTTCGCGGTGGTCTACCATTTGTTGTCGGTAAGCAATAATCGTCGCATTCGGGTAAAGACTCTGCTGGATGGTGAATTGCCAATGGTCGATTCAGTGATCGATATCTGGAATTGCGCCGATTGGTTTGAGCGCGAAGCCTTTGACTTGTTTGGTATTATTTTTAACGGCCACCCGGATCTGCGTCGTATTCTGACGGACTACGGTTTTATCGGTCATCCTTTCCGCAAGGATTTCCCTCTCTCGGGGCAGGTGGAAATGCGTTACGATCCAGACAAGCAACGTGTCGTCTATGAGCCGCTCAGTATAGAGCCGCGCATTAATCAGCCACGCGTTATCCGTGATGACTTTCGTTATGCTGGACGGGATGAGCAGACGGAGGATCAGCACGATGCCTGAGTTTCATAATTACACCTTAAATTTTGGCCCCCAGCATCCGGCTGCTCACGGCGTACTGCGCTTGGTGCTAGAACTAGATGGCGAGGTGGTGCAGCGTGCAGATCCTCATATCGGTTTGTTGCATCGCGGCACTGAAAAATTGGCTGAAAGCAAACCCTATAATCAAAGCATCCCTTACATGGATCGCCTCGATTATGTTTCCATGATATGCAATGAACATGGCTATGTCCTGGCGTTAGAAAAAATGCTGGGTATTGAAGCACCCGAACGCGCCCAGTATATCCGGGTAATGTACGATGAAATTACGCGCTTGTTGAATCATATCTTCCAGCTAGGTGCGCATGCGCTGGATGTCGGTGCGATGACTATGTTTCTTTATTGTTTCCGTGAGCGCGAAGATCTCATGGATATGTATGAAGCGGTTTCCGGTGCACGTATGCATGCCGCCTACTATCGCCCCGGTGGTGTCTATCGTGATCTGCCGGATAGCATGCCGCAATACAAGCCTAGTAAATATAAAAACGAAACCGAAACAGCACGTATGAATGAGGCCCGCAGTGGCTCGCTGTTGGATTTCATCGAAGATTTTACCAATCGTTTTCCTACCTATGTGGATGAGTACGAAACGCTGCTTACCGATAACCGCATCTGGAAGCAACGCACGGTAGATATCGGTATCGTGACACCAGAACGAGCCAAACAGCTGGGACTGACTGGACCGATGTTACGTGGTTCCGGCATAGAATGGGATTTGCGCAAAAAACAACCCTACGAAGTTTATGACAAACTTGATTTCGATATTCCCGTCGGGACTCATGGCGACTGTTATGATCGTTATTTGGTGCGGGTTGAAGAAATGCGCCAGTCCAACCGTATTATTAAACAATGTATCGACTGGTTACGTAAAAATCCAGGGCCGGTGATGTTGGACGATCACAAGATCACGCCACCCTCACGGCAACATATGAAAACCGATATGGAATCCCTGATCCATCACTTTAAACTGTTTAGTGAAGGTTATGTCTTGCCTGCTGGCGAAGTTTATAGCGCAATTGAGCATCCCAAGGGTGAGTTCGGTATCTATCTGGTATCCGATGGAGCCAACAAACCTTATCGCCTAAAAATCCGTGCGCCGGGTTTTGCTCATCTATCAGCTATGCATGAGATGACCCAGGGACACATGATTTCGGATGTGGTGGCGGTGATTGGCACCATGGATATTGTGTTTGGAGAGATCGATCGGTGATGGCAGGGCAGAAAAAAACGCAAACCAACCTGGGGCTGATAAGCGAAGCTTCAAGAGCTGAAATTGATCGCTGGATAGCCAAATATCCACCTGAGCAGAAGCGTTCTGCGGTAATGGCGGCTTTGCGTATCGTGCAGGATCAAAACAAGGGCTATCTGAGCAATGAGCTGCAAGATGCGGTAGCGGAATATCTGCAGCTGCCGCCGATAGTGGTTTATGAGGTGGCAACCTTTTATTCTATGTATGAACTGGAAGCCGTGGGCAAACACAAGATCTGTGTTTGTACCAATATTTCCTGCATGTTGCGCGGCTCGGACGAAATTGTCGCCCACCTGAATAAACGTCTCGGAATCAAACTGGGTGAAACGACTAAGGATGGCCGCTTTACCCTGAAAGAGGTTGAATGCCTCGGCGCCTGCGTTGAAGCGCCCATGTTCCAGATTGCCGATAAGTATCATGGCAATCTGACGCCTAAGACCGTAGATGAAATTCTGGACGGGCTGGATTAATCATGAATTTGGAGACGCTGGTGTTTAACGCAGAGGTTTTATGTTTTTAAACAATCATCAAAATTGTTTTGCTGCGCGCCTTTGCAGCGTGAGAATCTCGCTTCGCGAGCTTCATTCAGTACTTCCTGCGCATTGCTCCGGTCGCGCCTTTGCGTTCTCTGCGTTTAATAAAGTCATATCGACGGAGGCATTTCATGACCAATGAAGTCTGCTTTCGCACCCTGCATCTGGACAAGCCCTGGACGCTGGAAAACTATCGCAGTTTGGGCGGTTACGAGGTCATTAAAAAAATACTGACCGAGAAAACCCCGGTCAATGATTTGATCGAGCAACTCAAAATTTCGGCCTTGCGTGGTCGTGGCGGTGCGGGATTTCCGACCGGCCTCAAATGGAGTTTCATGCCGCGTAATGCCGAAGGCCAGAAATATATTATTTGCAACTCTGACGAAGGCGAACCGGGCACTTGTAAGGATCGTGATATCCTGCGTTACAATCCGCATCAGTTGATCGAAGGTATGCTCATTGCGAGTTATTGTATTGGTGCATCGAAAGGTTATAACTATATTCGTGGTGAGTTTTCTGAGCCTATTAAACGTTTTGAAGCGGCGCTTGAAGAAGCGCGTGCAGCAGGCTTGCTGGGTAAAAATATATTTGGTTCCGGTTTTAATTTTGATTTGAACGCTCACTACGGCGGTGGTGCTTATGTCTGTGGCGAGGAAACCGCACTGCTGGAATCTATCGAAGGTAAGAAAGGCCAGCCTCGTTTCAAACCGCCGTTCCCTGCTGGCTTTGGTCTGTATGGTCGGCCAACCACGATTAACAATACGGAAACCCTGGCTTCAGTGCCGGTGATTCTGGCCAAAGGCGGGCAGTGGTTTCTGGATATAGGGAAGCCTAACAATGGCGGTACCAAGTTGTTCAGCGTATCCGGTCATGTTAACAAACCGGGTAACTTTGAAGTGCCGATGGGCATCCCCTTTGCTGAATTGCTGGAGATGGCCGGCGGTGTGCGTAATGGCCACCAGCTTAAAGCTGTGATCCCGGGCGGATCGTCAACACCGATATTGCCTGCCGAGATCATTATGCAAACCGATATGGATTATGACTCTATATCTAAAGCAGGTTCCATGCTTGGTGCAGGCTCGGTGATCGTCATGGATGAAACCACCTGTATGGTTAAAGTATTGGCGCGGCTGTCGCACTTTTATGCGGAAGAATCCTGCGGCCAGTGCACGCCCTGCCGCGAAGGTACTGGTTGGTTGGCGAAAGTGATGCACCGCATCGAACATGGTCAGGGTCGAGAGGAAGATCTGGCCTTGCTGGATGATGTGGCCGGGCGTATTCGTGGACGAACCATCTGCGCCCTGGGTGATGCTGCAGCCATGCCCGTGCAGAGTTTTATCAAGCACTATCGTGAAGAATTTCAGTACCACATCGAGCACGGCAAGTGCATGGTCTGATGTCAGACAAACATGAATAAACAGGTAACGAAACAGATGGTCAATATCGAAATTAACGGCAAGAAGCTCCAGGTTCCGCAGGGATCCATGGTCATCGAAGCCGCTGATAGTGCCGGTATGACGATTCCGCGTTTCTGTTATCACCGAAAATTATCGGTTGCTGCCAACTGCCGTATGTGCCTAGTGGACATCGAGAAAATGCCCAAGCCTGTGCCGGCCTGTGCCACCCCGGTGACAGACGGCATGAAAATTTTGACACATTCGGCCAAAGCACTGGATGCGCAGAAGAGTGTCATGGAATTTCTGCTGATCAATCATCCGCTGGACTGTCCCATTTGTGATCAGGGCGGCGAGTGTGAGCTGCAGGATATTGCCCTGGGTTTTGGTTCAGACAAAGGACGTTATCAAGAATTCAAACGTGTGCTACGGGACAAGGATATCGGTCCGCTGATTGCCACACAAATGACCCGCTGTATTCACTGCACCCGTTGCGTCCGCTTTGGTCAGGAAGTTGCTGGCGTTATGGAACTGGGCGCAACCGGACGTGGCGAGCATATGCGGATTGGCACCTATGTCGAACGTGCAGTTAATTCTGAAATGTCGGGCAACGTGATCGATCTTTGTCCGGTTGGCGCACTGACTTCGAAACCCTATCATTATCATGGTCGGGCCTGGGAAAACACTTCCACCGATGGCATTGCCGGGCATGACTGCATCGGTTCCAATATTCATGTTGAGGTGCGGCGTAACCAGGTTATGCGGGTGTTACCGCGCGAAAATGAAACTCTCAATGAGTGCTGGCTTTCTGATCGGGATCGTTTTAGTTATACCGCGCTGAATAGTGATGAGCGTCTGACACAGCCGATGATCAAGCAGGGTGATGACTGGAAAGTTGTGGACTGGCCAACGGCACTGAATTATGCCGTGGATGGTCTCAAGGCGGTAATCAATAAATATGATGCCAAGCATCTAGGTGCCCTGGTATCACCTTCCAGTACCCTGGAAGAAATGTATTTGTTGCAAAAACTAATGCGTGGGCTGGGGTGCGACAATATTGAACATCGTTTGCGCCAGCAAGATTTTCGCAGCGACGAGACAGGTAGCGCATATCCGCTGCTGGGTTTGCCCGTGGCGGAACTGGAAAATCTGGATGCCGCGTTGCTTATCGGTTCCTGTATTCGCAAGGATCAACCCATAGCTGCCCATCGTCTGCGCAAGGCGGCTATGCGGGGCGCAAATATCATGGCCATCAATGCGCTGGACTATGATTTCAATTTCCCGCTGGCTGAGACACTGGTGGTTTCACCGGCAGACATACTGGGTTCACTAGCGGCAGTATGCAAGGTGTTACTAGAAACCGGCAGCGGCGAGACACCGGCGGGCCTGTCAGCCATGCTGGCGGCAGTGGAAGTCAACGATACGCATCGGGCGGTTGCCCAGCATTTGCACAGCGCAGAAAAAGCCGCTGTTTTGATCGGCACTCAGGCCATGAGTCAGAACGAGCTTACCGATATTCGCGCCCTGGCCGGGTTTATTGCTGAGTCTACCGATGCCAGTCTGGGATACCTGAGCGAAGGTGCGAATGCAGTGGGTGCCTGGTTGGCCGGTGCGGTGCCGCATCAGGGACCGGCGGGTGCGGCGGTGGATAATGATAGAACTGCGGTACTAGCTAAACATCTCATGGCTTGTGTACTGTTGAATGTGGAACCGGAACTTGATTGTGCCAATGCCAGTGCTGCTCATGATGTAGTACGCCATGCCGAGTTTGTTGTCAGCATGAGCAGCTACGTAAGTGAAAACATGAAAGCATCAGCCGATGTGCTGTTGCCAATTGCAGCTTTCATAGAAACTTCGGGTACCTTTGTCAACGGCGTCGGCGACTGGCAGAGTTTCAAGGGCAGTTGTGTGCCGGTAGCCGAGGCGCGGCCAGCCTGGAAAGTATTGCGGGTGCTGGGTAATTTATCCGAACTCGATGGTTTTGAATATTTGTCTTCGGAAGAGGTGCGGGATGAACTCAAGCTCCTCTGTAACGATGTTGAGCTTTCTACGCGCAGTCCCTGGCGTTGTCCCAGCCTGGGGAGTAGGGATGCCGGTTTGCAACGTATCGGCCACTTGCCCATGTATGCGATAGATATGCTGGTGCGTCGTGCAAGGCCGTTGCAGGATACCAGTGATGCCATTGTTGCGGCGATTTATCTTAATGCAGAGACCGCCTTGCGTGCAGGCGTTACTGATGGCGAGCAGGTGCAGGCGGTACAAGAAAGTTGCAGCGTGAGCCTGCCACTGGTGATTGATGAGTCGATTCCGGATAACTGTGTGATGATTCCGGTGGCGTTGGAAGAAACCTCGGCCCTGGGTGCAGCGTATGGTGCCATTGAGTTACGTAAATAAAGGCTGCAAGGTTGGTTAAACTGATGAAAACTGAATCCAGACAAGGCAAGCACAAAGCATGATTGAGTGGATAACATCGATATTGAGTTTCCTGCCCTCCGAGCTGGTAACGATCATTACGATCCTGATCAAGATCGTGGTGATTGTTTTGCCATTGATGTTGGCAGTGGCCTATTTAACCTATGCCGAGCGTAAGATTATTGGTGCCATGCAGGTCCGCCTGGGGCCGACCCGGGTGGGTTGGAATGGCAGCTTGCAACCCATTGCGGATGCTTTGAAACTGATATTCAAAGAAATCATCATTCCGACCACGGCCAGCAAGTTCCTGTTTCTGCTAGCCCCGTTATTACTGATTAGTCCCGCACTCGCGGCTTGGGCAGTGATTCCCTTTGATGCACAAATGGTGTTGGCTGATGTCAATGCTGGTCTGCTCTATGTGCTGGCGGTAACCTCGATCGGCGTCTATGGTGTGATCATCGCCGGTTGGGCGTCTAATTCAAAATATGCGCTGTTGGGCGCGATGCGTTCAGCCGCCCAGATCGTCTCCTATGAAATCGCCATGGGCTTTGCCTTGGTCGGGGTGTTGATGGCGGCAGGCAGTCTTAATTTTGGTGATATTGTGCGAGGTCAGGAAGGCTACGGATTTGCCAGCTGGTATATGTGGCCGCTGTTTCCTTTGTTTGTGGTCTATTTTATTTCCGGTGTGGCGGAAACCAACCGCGCGCCCTTTGATGTAGCTGAAGGTGAATCAGAAATTGTAGCCGGTTTCCACGTCGAGTATTCCGGCATGCCGTTTGCGGTGTTCTTCCTGGCTGAATATGCCAACATGATTCTAATTTCCGGTTTGGCTTCGGTAATGTTTCTCGGTGGTTGGTTGTCACCGCTAACTGGGTTGTTGCCCGATTCGGTATTTGAAATACCGGTACTGGGAGTATTGCTGGGTAACGGTATTCACTGGTTCTTTATCAAAATTGCGGTGTTCCTGTTTGTCTTCCTCTGGTTCCGCGCAACCTTTCCTCGTTATCGTTACGATCAGATCATGCGCTTGGGCTGGAAGGTTTTTATTCCGATAACTATTTTCTGGCTGCTGGTTGTAGGTATTGCCGTTCTCGCCGGGTTGCCGCCCTGGTTTGCAAAGGCATAGAAGGAACAGGAAAAATATGAAGCATTTTGTACAATTCATGAAAAGCCTGTTGCTGCTGGAGCTGCTCAAGGGTTTGAGTGTCACCGGGCGTTATTTCTTCAAGCGCAAGATTACCTTGCGCTATCCAGAAGAACGAACCCCGTTGTCACCGCGTTTTCGTGGCCTGCATGCTTTGCGCCGTTATCCCAATGGCGAAGAACGCTGCATTGCCTGTAAGTTATGTGAGGCGGTTTGCCCGGCACTGGCGATCACGATTGAATCGGCTGAACGCGAGGATGGCACTCGCCGTACCACACGTTATGACATCGATCTAACCAAGTGCATTTTCTGCGGTTATTGCGAAGAATCCTGTCCGGTGGATTCGATTGTCGAAACACATATTTTTGAATATCACGGCGAGGAACGTAGTGACCTGTATATGACGAAGGAAAAACTGCTGGCAGTGGGTGACAAGTACGAAGCGCAGATCGCCCAGGCTCGTGAACAGGATGCGCGCTACCGCTAACTAGAGTGAACAGACAGAAATGGGCATAGAAAAATTTATTTTTTATATCTTCAGCGTGCTGCTCATCGCCAGTGCCAGCATGGTGATCAGTGTGCGCAACCCAGTCAAGGCAGCGTTATTTCTGGTACTGGCATTCTTTGCTAGTGCCGTGCTTTGGCTTTTGATTCAGGCTGAGTTCCTTGCCATTGTACTGGTACTGGTTTATGTCGGCGCGGTGATGGTGCTGTTCCTGTTTGTGGTGATGATGCTGGATATCAACATCGAGCGCATGCGTGCAGGATTTATGCGCTATTTGCCACTTGGTGTCCTGGTGGCCTTGAGCATGGCCGGGATGCTGATCTGGATCGTCAGTGGTGATGGTAGTGCCTTCGATCATAGTGTGTTGCATGGTCCAGCCTATAGCAATACGCAAGCCCTGGGTCTGGTATTGTATACGGACTATGTTTACCCCTTCGAAATTGCCGCCGTGATTTTGCTGGTGGCGATTATTGCTGCGATTACTCTGACCCTGCGGCGGCGGCCTAATACCAAACACCAGAAGCCTGCTGATCAAATCGCAGTGAAACGCAATGATCGTGTGCGAATGGTGAAAATGAAGGCGGAGGAAAGGAAATAAGATGCCCGAACTATCTGATTATCTGATTCTTGGCGCAATTCTGTTTTCACTTAGCGTTGCCGGTATTTTTCTGAATCGCAAGAATGTGATCATTATACTGATGTCGATAGAGTTGATGCTGCTGGCAGTGAATATGAACTTCATTGCCTTTTCGCACTTTCTTAATAATATCGAGGGTCAGGTGTTTGTTTTCTTCATCCTCACGGTTGCGGCGGCGGAAGCAGCCATTGGCCTG
>VAPK011087101.1_pt1 | contig 14222 bp, 13 predicted proteins | sample 3395031 | NCBI WGS metagenome assembly VAPK01 (sample SAMN08290443, study PRJNA428436) | hydrothermal vent metagenome | isolation source: Deep-sea hydrothermal vent chimney 1 | place: Pacific Ocean: Juan De Fuca Ridge | reverse complement strand
GAAAGGTCATCAGCGATTTACAGACTATAAAAGAAAATAGTTCTTTGATTAAATCATTTTTTAAAGAGCCAACGGTATCCTTTGCTGCGGCCTAGTTAGTATGTTGTCTTCATTTCTTACCAATGGGGAGGATACGTTCGCTCATAGCCAGAGATGGATTCGATACGTTTCAACCACGCGTCAATTTTTGGATACGATGTCACCAGCGGTAATAGGCCCAGTTTGAGTGGTGCCGCCTCCGCTTGGTTTAGTGCATTGATTAAACATTGTAGCCCCGGTAACCTAATAATATCTGCCGCGCTAATCTGATCACCGATCATAAATGGCTGGTTTGATAGTTTTTCCTCAAGTTTAGCTAACATCTCATGACACAAGCCAGCAGCTTGTTTGATGTCGTCCGCTTTCTCTGCCGCCTTACCTGACCATAATGGAAACACTACCTTAAATAAACTGGGACTGGCATAATTAACGTGCTCAAGTGCACTCTGCCAGATATGAGCATATTCGCGAGAGGTTTCACCGAACAACGGTACGTCAGGATATTGGCGATCAAGATACGCGATGATGGCGAGGGATTCACAAATGATGGTATCGCCATCTTTTAACACCGGAACTTGGCCCAGTGGATTCAATGTTAAAAATTCTGCTGTTTTAGTTTCACCTTTTGATACTTCAAGCAATTTGGATTGATAGGCTAACCCTTTAACCTCTAAGGCCAGTAATACCGACCATGAATAAGGACTGCCACTGACCCAATACGCTTCGATACTCATAATTCACTGTTCTCCTTCGTTTGCCATCAATAACTGAACGTGCATTATAGCGCTGAAATTTTAGCGGCAATATAACCATTTCACTCGAAATACTATCCAATCGTCTTTTAGCATTAGACAATAGGACTATTGTCATGGGTGGATAAATATGCCATGGTTAGATTCAGCAATATTATTTAAGCCTAGGTGATTGATGGATGTTTTAGCGGATGTTTTGGCAGTGACTCGATTTAGCAACACCACCTTGTGTCAAGTGGCTTTTACCGCGCCTTGGGGAATTGAGTTTACCTCGGCCAAACGTGCGACCTTTCATATTGTGAGTCGTGGTAGTTGTTGGTTGATCATTGATGATACGACGGCACCGATTCGTATGGTACAAGGGGATGTGGTGTTATTACCGCATGGGCGTTGGCATGCGATGGCCGATCCGCCTGATACGCCGATGGCACATTACACCGATGTGGCACAACCGATGTGTTTTAAAAGCTTGAGTGATGATATTTCAGTGGCGTTGTTTTGTGGTGCCTATTATTTTGAACAAGATGGACCACATCCTTTGTTATCGTTATTGCCTCCGGTGATTTATTTGCCTGCCAATCAAGCGCAAAGCCACCAAGCATTGCAAACCATGGTGCGTCAATTAATGTACGAGCAATGCAGTGCTGATCAACCAGGCAATAGTGCCGTCATTGCTCGATTGATGGATGTGTTGTTTATTTACATGGTGCGAGCTTGGCTGGCAAAACAGCCTGACGATAGCGGCGGATGGCTAGGTGCCTTGCGTGATCCGAAAATTGGCAAAATTTTATCACTGATGCATGGCGCACCGGAGCAACGCTGGACCGTTGAATCCTTAGCGAAAACGGTCTCAATGTCACGTGCGGCTTTTGCCAAACGTTTTTCAACCCTAGTGGGTCAAGCGCCATTAAGCTATCTAAAACACTGGCGTTTAGATTTAGCTGCAAAACTGCTCAAAACCTCAACCTTGCCGATTTCCACCGTGGCAACCACCGTGGGTTATGAGTCTGAAACCTCCTTTAGCAAAACCTTTCGCCAAAGTCGTGGTATGTCACCTGGGCAATATCGTGCTGTCCATCGTGATGAAACGACAAAAGAAACCATTCCATAGAAATCGATTACTGATTTTTTTGATTTGTTCAATTTTCCCACACTCCGCCGTGATAGAAATTCGTCATGGCCCAAATATCTGCGATGTAATCACAATCAACTCATCACATTAATTTCAAAACAACCAAGCGATAAAACTTGACGCAGCCTATACGGGTAATGTAAAAAGTACTGAGACAATATTCCTTGTCTGTCACTTGAGCCTTGATGCCACATTTGTTGCTAATTGATGTGGGGTGGATAAGCGCAGCGCATCCACCAAAAACCACGCCGCATCACTCCACATTCATCTTTGAAATACCCTCCGGCTCCTCAGCTCCCCAATCCATCTCATAAATTCCTTTGTCAACCCATCGGGAAAACGAAGACCACGGCCAGTCTTTTGGGCTTTTCACCCGTCCATGTTTTACCGGATTGTAATGAATATAATCCATGTGTCTGAGCCAATCATCTTGATCACGAATCACGTGTTCCCAAAAACGGCGTTGCCATACCAAACGTTCGTTACGCTCATTACTTTCTGGGTGAATTTTACGTGAAACGGCCTTTTTGATTTCACGCCAACGACTAGAATAGTCGGCATCCATTTCTGGTAGGCGCCATATACAATGCAAATGATCAGGCAAAATGACGATAGCATCCATTCGAAACGGATAAGACGACTTCACTTTTCGAAAAGCATTTCGTAATATTCCAACCCGATATTCCGTATTAAAAACAGCTCTCCGCTGATAAGTAACCACCGTAAAAAAATACACACCACCGGCAATATAAGCTCTATGATATTGACTCATAAGATATTAATTGATTTATGTATTTGGTGGATGCGCGGCGCTTATCCACCGGACAAAACTGTCTCCGATTTGATCCTCTCTATTGCGATATTATTTCACCATCAATGTTGATTTGCATTGATACGCATTGAGCCTTCCCTATTTTAATCGTTGTTGGCTAAAAAATATCGATGTATCCATAAAATCCACATTTTTTTATAACCAAGACACGAAAGTGTACTGACTTTAAAAAAATGTTTGGGATTTATTTTGTAAACCCAGCCAATTTTTCGTTGTTGCGCTTGGCTCTGATTAATGTCGTTCATGTGCCAATCGAAAGATTTTTAATGATTGTCATCAGCCCAGACCCTCCTAGGAAAATCATCGGGTATTCGCGTCAACCAAGAATAAGGGGCTAAGTTGATTGCCCGATTGACACAGCGTATACGCCGGACTATAGTAAGTTATTACATTAGTTATAACAATCAGAGGCTATGTTATGCTCAAAGTAAAGATTACCCCGATTGGTAACTCACTGGGGATTTTATTACCAAAAGAAGCACTTATAAAAATGAATGCGGCTAAAGGCGATACCTTCTATTTAATCGAAGGCCCAGAAGGTTATACACTAACGCCCTATCAAAATGATTTTGAAAATCAGATGAAAGCCGCTAAAAAAGTGATGAAAAATTACAAAAACGCTTTACATGAACTTGCAAAATGAAAGAACCCATATGGATTTTGCACAAAACGGTGTTGGCGGTTCATCAGATGTTACTCGCTTCACATGGTGGCAATGCTGGCATTCGAGATTTTAAATTACTAGACTCAGCGCTGGCTAGGCCAAGACAACGTTTTGGTTATGAACTTGAATCAACAATTTTTGATTTAGCATCATCATATAGTTTCGGAATCGTAAAAAATCACCCATTTATTGATGGCAAAAAAAGAGTAGGACTTACCGTTGGTGCAATTTTTTTGGAGATTAATGGTTTCACTCTTAACGCAGCAGAACCAGAAACCGCTGTCGTCTTTGAAAACGTAGCTAAGGGATCTTTTGTAGAGAAAGAACTAGCACTTTGGTATAAAAACAATTCTTTGAAAACTTAGTTTGTGCCTTCCCGAAACCTACATAAGATGGATCCAAAAGTCAAGACAGCTATTCCAAAAAATAAGACATCAGGTTAATAGTGAACATCAAATTAAAAAAAGATGTGACAGCAGGAGGATTCAGGAAACAAAGTCGAGATGCCCAAATAGAGAAGCTACTTCGTGTCCATTTTCCCCCTCCCGTCTGCGGGTTTTTCCGCAAGTGCAACATCTTCATAAATAGCATCCATGCTTGTAGAAAAATCAATGCTGGCAAGTTCGACTGCCGCCTCTTCTACATAAGGGTACAAAACCCAATGGTTCGTCGCGTCACGGCGAAAATAATCGACACTTATCCTATCAGGATCGATAATAAGGTATTCCTTTAACTCAGATAATTGCCGGTACATAGCAAATTTACGGCCTCGATCATAGGCTGAAGTTGATTCCGATAAGACTTCGATAATCAGGCTCGGATGCTTTTTATAATATTCGTATTGCCGGTCACGCTCATCACAAGTGACCACAACATCGGGATAGAAAAAGGCGTCTACCGTCTCAACGTGAACTTTCATCTCTGCCATATAAACCGGGCACGTGGCTGCGTAAAAGGGCGAATAAATTGCCTGCAACGGTAACATGGGCATCTTTTGCCCCTGCCATCGCACAAATATCACCCTTCACGTATTCGTGCTTGACGTTACTAGGTTGATTTTTTTCCCAGGCAAGATAAGCTTGTGGCGTCAGTGTCTGAGTATTTTTAGATAAAGACATGCTATCCTCCATCGTTTGATCACGTCGAATCTAATCAATTAAAAAATTGACAAATTATACCGAGCTATTTCCATTAAGCCAAACAGTAATAACTAAATGCTGAGATTATTGGTATACACAATCCCTTTATTTCCTTTATAGGTAATAGGTGGTGATATTTTTTTAATAACGTCTACCCGCCAGCCCCACTTATCTCCGGCTTGCCAGGCCCAAATGGAATTTTTCGTCACACAATGTTTATCTACATCAGCATAAAATTGTTTTTTTGATTGATATTGAAAACACTCGGTGAATTTAATAATACCGATAATTCTTGATTTGAATTTTTTAGTTTTTCCGGGTGTTTCCATTAACAAGAGCGCCTGATTTAAATATTTATCAGGCAGCGGGTAGCGTCGAGTTTCGATCACCTTTACACCTTTCAGTATTTTATCAGCGATGGGATACTGAATGTTAATGGCGGTGTAATGATCCTGGTTGGATATCATTCTTTTTTACTCGCTTTCTCACGTACTTTTAGCTGTTTAAATGTTAAATTTCCTAATGGCGTATCAATGCCAATAGGATCGATCTCAGGGCTTTTATTACTACTGAGTTTTAAGCGAGTTGTATACTTGATACTGCGGGCATCAATCGTAAAGTGTTTAACTTGGCCTTTTGCATTGCAACAATCGGTTTTGTTATCCCAGAGGTTTTGATGTTTCCAAAAAAATGACTCGCCGTTGCCAATATAACAAGTGGTAAACTCAATACCTTGTTTTTTGCAAAGCCCATGAATTTTTTCGTAATAAGCCGTGATTTCACGCTCGGAGTACTGATAAAGTGTGGCATGCCGTTTACTGTCTTTACTAAAAAAACTCCTTAAATCAACTCCGGTAGATTCAGTGATGTGATTCATTGATTGGCCAGCGAGTCGTACAAATCCGACTAATATACTTTTTGCACCATGATCTGCGACCGCTTGGATAATATCATAACTGAAGTAATCAAATGAAAGTTGGCGTTTTAATCCATCAAAATCTGGGTTGGTGTAATAGCCATCAGGATAAATCGGAAATAAAGGATTAATACGCACGGTTGTCCAAAAACCATTATCGGTTAATTTTTTAACGGCGTTTAGCCGCCTGACAGATGAAGGTGCTCCGGGTTCAATCAGCTTATTTAAGCGATCATTGATGGAAGGAATACTGATTTGAACAGACGCTAAATCGGGATCTAATACCGCTAGATATTCATCATAGGCTACCAGGTCTGAGCGGGTCACGATAATATACGGATATTGATAATATCGTAGCAGTTTTAATAACTCATAGGTGACGCGATATTTTTTATCCATATGCATGAATCCATCGGAACCTGATCCAATACGCAGGGGTATTCTTTGTTCTAAAACCTTCCGCCATTTGCTCTTTTTATCGGTTTCAAATACGGTATAAAATGCCTTCCAAACGGTAGTAATATCACGTGGCATAGGGAAAGGTTCATTCCAGTATTTGTGCGAAGTTAACTCCACTTTGCTATAACAATATTCACAATTGTGAACACAACCCCGACCGTAGGTATCCATTTCGAAGGCATATAAACATTGCTGGCAAGTCGTATGGGTATTGATGAGTTTAAACGGATCATTGGCACCAAATACGATACCACCACGAGGTTGATTATAGCCAAAACGTTGTTCGAGACGCCGGTAAATTTCAAAATCATAGTCAGTTTGATATTTTGAAATATTCCGCAACTTTTCAGCATTCGCTAACACCTTATCTGACTTTGGTGTGGGGGCTTGTTGGCGATTGACGGCCATGGCATTCAGTTTTTTTTCTGAGCTTATTGGCAATTTGACAATATTATTTACCTTATTACTTTCCACATATCACCTCGAAATAAACAAAAATAAATTAGTTTGAATTATTTTTCTTGGTGTTTAGTTAACGATGTATTATTATATGCTCGTAGCGTTTGAGATTGAGGTTATTGAGTACGAGGTATATGGAATTTGACAGTTGGTTCACTGGTACGATTATAAAGTGTTCTAGCTAATCACTCTTGAACGCTGGTTTGAGCATTACCCCATTACCATTAAGTTAATGGTAAGTATATGGTATTCCACGCTTAACGTATGTCTTCCGTAAAATATAGGCGCTTGAAAACAACCTTCCCCGCAGAGCTTTCGAGCATAAAGACGAACTTAACTTAAGCTCAGGTGGCGTTGTTATTCGCCTAAAGCGCCTGTTTTTGATCGACATTATAGAAATATGTCATGGCCCAAGTAGCTGCGATGTAATCACAATCAACTCATCACATTAATTTCAAAACAACCAAGCAATAAAACTTGACGCAACCTATACGCGTGATGTAAAAAGTACTGAGACAATATTCCTTGTTTCAGAAAGTGAAGCACCGTTTATCTAGGAGGCTGTCCGAGAATGGATGGCCTATGACTCGGCGCACATTTCCCGGTCCTTTTCAGCGAATAGCAACGGCTATTCACCTCAAATGATCGAAAAATCTGCACTCAAATGGATTGTCCTCGCAACGACCGCCATGGAGGGTGGAAATGAGAGTTTAGCAGGAGCCATCAACCCGCCGACTTCCATTCTCGGACAGCCAGCCATATCAATGGAAGGCAATATGAAACCGCATGAAACGAATTTATTATTGCAGGCGAAATATAATATAACTGCTTATTTTTATGACATTCTCGATTATCCTTGGGAGAGGGTGTATCGGCAATGGCGTCCAAGTTTGGAGGGCGATTTGAGAGGTAAAGTCTTAGAAGTTGGCGTTGGAACGGGGAGAAATCTACAGTTCTATCACCAGGACATCGACTTGGTAGCCATTGACTTAAGTAACCAGATGTTACACCGAGCAAAAAAACGAATGACGAAATCAAAATGTAAAGTGAGGTTAGTAAATGAAGATGCGACGACCATGCAATCAATAAACTCAAATGAATATGACTGGGTATTTTCCACGTTTATGTGTTGTGTGATGCCGGATGAAATACAGCAACTCGCTATTAAGCAATTCAGTAGAGTACTGAAGCAGGATGGAAGGTTTAGAGTTTTAGAAATCGTATTTTCAAAAAATAGTCAAATAAAAAAAAGACAAGAAAGGCTCGCTTCGTTTGTTGAAAAAGTATATGGCGCGAGATTTGATAGAAATACTTTAAGCTATTTTGAGCAATCACCACATCTGAAAATCACAAACACATCTTACTTAAAAGACGATACCTATCTGTTAATTGAAGGTGTGCATGTCTAAAAATGACTAACACAATTGATCAACGCGGACAATTTACAGCGTTGTTTCAAAAATGAGAATCAAGTTTTCACTTACATACTTAACTTTCATCACTGCTAGCCATACCATGCCTTCCGAAAAATTCGATCGCCTCTTTTCAACGATTTCCGTATATCACTGTGGTACCGTATCATGATTTAATCCATTGTAAATTTAGACTGGCTTTAGAATAAATCATTAAAAAATACGGCGTCATCTTCTTTTCCTCAGGTAGCGTGGATTAAGCGCAGCGAATCCACATCCGCCATGAGCGATGTAATAACGTGCCAGTACCGCATTGAAATAACGGCAAGGCCAGGTGCATTCATGGGTTTTAAACGCTTGTTCCGGTGGATTCGCTGCGCTTAATCCACACTACAAATCTATTTTTCTTAAATTTACTGCGGCTCTAGCACACAACAGGATTATCTGTTGCATTTTTTAACCGAATTATCCGTTTCAGTCTGCCATTTTCCCATACCCCTTGAATCCATCTTAAGCCTAAATATTTAAGAAATCACCGCCGTAGACCGATCATTAAATCGGATTACTGTGGAATGAGATAGCAATTCAAGAGATAGGCATTGACATCAATTTATTGATCATGTTGAAAATGTGTATTAGACGTTGAAGTGACTAGATTAATGGTTTTTGGAGGATTGATGAATCTAGTATATGCACGACAATTAGTGATTACTTTCATACCATCTATATTGATGCTCGTAGCCGTTGCAATGGTAAGCGTACTATCTCAAATAGATGTAGGCTATCTTACTAGGGATGTGGCAGCCATTGCAAATATTCATCCTCTTTCAGGAGCGCTTTCGAATCTAGGGATTTTTCTGTGGTGCGTGGCAGCATCCATTTGTTTATTTTCAGCAATGATTCTCCGGCATTTTAATCAAACAAAGACTTTCTGGTTTCTCGTTAGTTCGGGCATTTTATCAGCATATCTTATGTTAGATGATGCATTTATGCTTCATGAAGCATTAGTGCCTGGATATTTCGGAATAAGCGAAAAAGTCGTATTTGTGATTTTAGGTATTTGTGTATTAAGTTATTTGATGATATTTAGAAGGATAATATTAGAAACACGCTACCATTTCTTGCTATTATCTCTAGGATTTCTATCGCTTTCTGTTGTGATTGACACAATTCTTCAGCTATGGTTACGCCCGCTTGGTCACTGGGAATTATTTTTTGAAGACGGGGCTAAATGGCTTGGTATTGCAAGCTGGTGTAGCTATTATGTACACACATCTTATCAATTTGTTATCAATGTCCATGCCCGACCTAATCGGGTAGCCTAGTCGCACAAATAGGTGCGATTCGCTTTGCTTAATCCACCTTGCCCCTGAAATCAGTTTAAGCTTACGGCAAAATAATAAACCCAGGGTAAAAAAAACCTGCAATATATGCAGGTTTTTTTTACCCTGGGTTATTTTTAGTTTACGGAATCACATTAATCCGAATACTCGGTGGCGTACTATCAAAACCGCCGACCGATGTTCTCACGTTTAATGTCACTCGATACGAGCCAACACGACTGAATGTGACCGTTCCTGGGTTCTGTACAGAGGTATTCAACGAGGCACCACCGAAATCCCAATAATAAGAAACTGTCTGTGTCGTCGCTCCTGTTGATGAACCCGCAAAATTCAAACTGCTACCCACTCGAATTGTTGCATTACCTTGAGGTGATAAGATATTAGCTTGTAATTGTCCGATGCCTCCGATGGGCGGTTGTGTGGGAAAAGAACCAGGCTGACTGACAATAATCCGACGTGTTCCCCCAATGCGTAAAGTCTCACCTGTTCTTCGATGAGTGCCGGATACCTCAAAGCGCACTTCAAATTCGCCGGCATTCCGAAATAGAACTCTACCCGGATTTTGCACGGTTAAATCAGGCAGTAAATTCGCATTACCAAATCCACTTAGTCGGACGAAACGCCATAGATAATGGATACCTTGATATTGTCTTGAGTCCAGGGAATCCCCTTGAAAGCTGACTTCTGAACCCGCACTAATAATTATATCATTGGCTGGGGAAAGAATTCCGCCGGCTAATAATCCATTATCAATCACCCGAACAATGATAACCGCTCGCGAACGATTTAACACGTTACCGAAGGCATCAACTATCCTAACATTTAACGTGACCTGGTATTGTCCACCATGACGGAATATGACAGAACCCGCATTGCTTCGATTGGTGGACGGTGCAATGTTATCACTAAAAAACCATTGATATTCAACTTTATAGCTTGCTGATGGGGTCACGGGACGTGCGATAAAGTTCAATTGTTCACCAACATTAATAGTAATATCATTACCCACCGGACTTAGAATCGGGCTTTGTTGTGGTATCTGTGGTGGTAAATTCGACCCAATGACAGTAATGGTACGACGCACTTCTTGGCCAACCAAAATACCATTGGTGTTCCCTGCAACGAAAGAAACGTTATAGATTCCAGCCTGGGTAAATGTAATGGTTCCGGGATTAAGTAAGCTAGACGTTGGGGCGGCCTCATCGAAATTCCAAAAGTATTGCAATGGGGTCAACCTTGCTTCTGGCAACCCTGTCGCGGCTTGCCCGGAAAATGTGACGTAATCACCCACTTGAATCGTCATATCATAGGCCGGTGAAATAATTTGATTTTGGGTGGCGGTAGGTCCTTGATTACCGGTTGACTGAACCGTAATGATACGTATTGGAGGATTGGGGTCCGCGAGTCCTGTTGCATCTGCTGTGATAAACCGCACGGTGTAAACCCCTGGATTGTTAAATCGAATGAGACCAGGAACTCGCTGGGTTGAATCTTCATTGGTGCCACCAAAATCCCAAAAATAACGCAACGGTCGATTATTTTCTGGATCAAATCCATCGCCTGAAAAAAACAAGGCATCCCCCGGACGAATCACGACGTTTGTGGTTGGTGAGCTAATGATTCCCCTAGGCGGAAGATTATTAGAGACATTGCCTGGTAATACAGTCACCACAACTTGTGCCGCTTGGATGTTCGATACCCCTGAATTAGTTTGGACGTTTAAACGTATTATAAAGGTACCGGCGGATAAAAAGCTTAGACGACCCGGTGTTTTTGCTGTTGGGCTAGGTACAGGAGAGGTAATTGCTCCCCCAAAATCCCAAAAATACCGCAAGGAAGAAGGCCCAATCGCCGGACCGAAACCTGAACCGATAAAATCAATGCTTTCACCTACACTAATAGTCACGTTGCCACTCATCGGTGACATAATCAATGGCACGGGAACGGCAACAGGTGTATTAGGTAATGGAGACGGCGCCGGGTAAGGGGTGCTATAACCTGGTGCATTCGTGGCAGGTTGAACAATAATAACTCGGGTACTGGGTGTTGGATCAGATATGCCTAAATTATTTGTCACCATTAACTTAATTACAAAAACCCCTGGTACATTAAAAAATATTTGACCAGGATTCTGCGCATTCGAATTCGGGCCTGCCCCACCAAAATCCCAATAATAATTTATCGGTGTTCGCCTCAAGGTATCGGAAGCAGCGGCTGAGAAATTCACTGATTGACCTGTCATGATCGTCATATTCTGCGCGGGGCTTAACATTAAGCCTTCCGGCCAAGCGGCCAAAGGTGAAATGTCCTGGTCAGCAACGGCTTTAATGGACGGCGAAGCCAGCGCCCGGGACTGCGACCTTTTCACCTTTAGCGTATTACATTCTTCAGGTGCATTTTCGATATTTTTTGATACTTTATTATCATCTTGAGACGCTGTCACCTGACAGACAAAACCGTTGATTTTGATTTGCCATGCACCCACATCAGCGTTGGTGCTGGCTAGCAAATTATTCGCTAAATCATCAATGAGCTCGATTTTTGAGACCCCATTACTTCGACCAGCAACCGTCAACGTTGCGGTCTCCTTATCCCAGCTAGCATGTGTAATAGTTAAATCATTCGATTGAGACGTGTCGGGATTATCACATGCCAACAGAACAACTGAAATAAAAAAAATGAGAAACAATGAAAAACAATGAATACGACAATAATGGCTTAACGACATTTCATCTCCCCCAAGAAATGATACTTCAGGTGCGGCCGCGTACGGAACGTTATTCTTTTAAAGCATCGAAGCAGAGCGAATACAGTTGAAGGCTATTTTATGGAAAAGTAGTTTGTCTGCCTTCATTTATAATGATTCTTCTTCGTATTGTTAATACACCTACTTATTGTTATTAAGTTGTATAACTTTAATACAAAAGACTGCCCAGAGCAAACACTAAGTGATCAATATGTTGCGAATATCCACCGCAATCGCTGGGAGGCTTATCCTTAATTATAGGACATCATATGTAAAATTTCGCTCGGTCATGCCACCTATTATTGACCACAAACCCATGATCGTTGTTATTGGTGCACTGGTATGCTTTTTTCTTAGCGTGCAAGACAAACATGCGAGCTATTATACTACAGCGATTTCTAATCATATTAGTTTGATGGCTGACAGTCACATAATATCTATCGCCAAGGTATCAGGATATTGGCCCTTGCTTTGCCCGACTAACCGATTTTTACGCGTTGCCTATCCCTCAGTTCATCGTCACGATCTCGATCGAGTCGTTAATCTCATGACATATGTGCAGGAAAAACGCAATACTGATGAGTGAAATTCACTCGCCGCGATATTATTAAGCGATTTGGATTTACATCGGGTCTCAATGGATACTAGACTGTAAAGAGTTGCAAAGATTTTCAACAACAATAAATAACCATAAAAACCGGCATAGAAGCCTACCAATTAATCGTGCTTAGCCTTGAGTTCCACACTGTTTTTTCTTCAACCGGCAATACAATCTGTATTACCTCCATCAGAAAAGCCAGTGTGAAATCCAATGCCTTTGCGCTGCTGTGATTTGAAGTTTTGCACCCTGTCGGTCAACCATTGTTAACACTTCACGCTCTTCCATGTGAGGCTATTTTCAATGCTAATTTTATACCGTGGGGAAACATCAAGTTATCGGGGAGGTAACTTGGTACAGGAGGGGGAATAATTCATGAAATATTACTTTCAATGGCTATTACTAGGCCTTTTGTATTTTTGGATCGCCGGTTGCTCGGAATCCATACCTTCAGGAAAAAATACTGCTATTGAGGCAAAAGACGCTAAATCTACCGTACGCGCCACAGAGCAAACCGCCGCTAATCGCATCTTAACCGGTCAAATCGGTGTGAAAGCGACGCCATTTGATCAAGCCATATATGATAACGTCTCACTGGGTTTAGGTGGCTTAGCTTACGATAAATGGTGGATTCTGGATGACTTAGGTAATATAGGTATCCTTCCGCCTAATACCGAGAGTAATCACCCGCTTTGGCCAAAATTTAATACGAAAAAAACCAATGATACCACCTGGCGATGCAAATCCTGCCATGGCTGGGATTACCGCGGCCGAAAAGGCGCTTATGGCCGCTCAAGCAACAGCAATTTTACAAAAATTAAAGGAGTCATCACCGCCGATGATGACACACCTAATTTCACCACACCCGCCGATATTTATGCCTTCATTGACGCCGGTCAGGTGTTGGTAGCCAACGACCACGCTTTTGGCACGGTTATCACCCCTGAAGTATTGCATGCACTCACCAAATTCATTGTGACGATACAAGCAGAAGACACTGCCGGACAAGAACCATGGCTAGTCATTGATAGCGGAACTAAATTAGTCACGGGCGGCAACGCAGCCAATGGAAAAATTATCTATGATATGTCCACAGAACAAGGTCCTGCCGGTGGTGGCTGTGATGTCAATTGCCATGGAATTGATGGGCGATTGATTGACTTTAGTGTTGATCAAAAGAAATTTGTCGATACCTATGCCTGGGATAATCCATGGGAGACGTTACATAAAATACGCTTTGGACATCCCAATGCGGATCCGCCCATGCCCGGATTAGTTTGGTATGGTGCCCAATTTGGTTTTCAGTCCGGTATTGACGTACTGCGGTATACTCAAGAAGCTTTAATCCCGAGTACGGCGGGGTTTGATGTAACACGCTATGCGGCAAGTCGCGATCAGGTCATCGCCGATTTTGCACGCGGTGGAATGTTATGGGATAAATGGTGGACAGGTACCAATGAAGAAAATCCATTAACCGTGCCTGCCAACGCTTCTGCCACCCATGCACTGTGGGCAAGCTCAGGTAATATTGACAAAACCAACGATACCACCTGGCGATGCAAGTCGTGCCATGGCTGGGATTATTTGGGCGCAGCGGGTGGCTATGGATCGGGGAGTTACTTCACTGGCATTAAAGGCGTGGTGAAAGAACCAGGGGGTACTCTGCCAAATAACACCGCTCCAACGGAAATTTTTGACATTATCTACTCGGGTACTATCACTGCACCCGGT
>VAPK010940815.1_pt1 | contig 14224 bp, 16 predicted proteins | sample 3395031 | NCBI WGS metagenome assembly VAPK01 (sample SAMN08290443, study PRJNA428436) | hydrothermal vent metagenome | isolation source: Deep-sea hydrothermal vent chimney 1 | place: Pacific Ocean: Juan De Fuca Ridge | reverse complement strand
TCGTTGCAATTATCGATGAAAGCGAAGATTTCGTTTAGGGCTTTATCTAATTCGTAGTTGTCGATTAGTTTTGATATTTTTTTGGTTTCTAGTTTTTTTAATAAATCGTTTTCGCTTTTTTCTATCCCGTATTTTTCGGCTAGGGTTGAGGTTCTTGATATTAAGTTTCCGAGTTTGTTTGCTAACTCGTCGTTGTGTCTCTGGATTAGGGCTTTTTCACTGAAATCTCCATCTTCTCCTGTTGCGAATGGGAATTGTCTTAGGCAAAAATATCTGACTGAATCTGCTCCGTATTTTTCTACTAATACCATTGGAGATATCGTATTGCCGAGTGATTTTGAAATTTTTTGTCCTTCGACTGAAATGAATCCGTGGTTAAATGTGGTCTTTGGCAAATCTATTCCTGCTGATTTTAACATTGCTGGCCAGTATACAGTGTGGAACCAGGTATTGTCTTTTCCTAATAGGTGAGTTGTTGGTTTGCCCCAGAATTCTTCTCTTCCTTTTTCTCTTGTTGATGTATAATAATTTATTAGTGCATCGAACCAGACATATGTTATGTGAGACTCGTCCAGTGGAAATGGGATTCCCCAATCAAATGAAGTTCTTGATATGCTTAAATCTCTTAATCCTTCTTTTACTCTGTTTGTTATTTCGTTTCTTCTAGATTTCGGTAAAATAAATTCTGGGTGGGATTCATAAAGACCCAAAAGGAAATCTTGGTATTTTGATAGTTTGAAAAAATAGGTTTCTTCTTTTATTATTTCTAGGGGCTTTTTGTGAATTGGGCAAATCAGGTCTGGGCAATCTTTTTCTGTAAAGTATGTTTCGCATCCTACACAATAAAGTCCCTCATATTCTCCTTTGTAAATGTCTCCAGCAGCTTCACATTTTTTTATAAATTCTGATACAACTTTTTTATGATCTTTATCTGTGGTTCGTATGAATCTATCATAATTTATGTTTAGGGATTTCCAGGCTTCTTTGAATTTTTTCGAATTTTCATCTACGAATTCTTTTGGTTCTTTCCCAGCTTTAATTGCATATTCTTGAACTTTTTTTCCGTATTCATCTGTTCCGGTTGTAAATAATACTTCTTTTCCTTGGAGCTTGTTCCATCTAACTAGGACGTCTGCGACTATTTTTTGATATGCGTGGCCTATGTGAGGGGCTGCATTTACATAGTCGATTGCTGCTGTGATGTAAACTTTTTCTTTCATGATTTGATAATCAGATTAAGGTTTTTATTTGTTTGTAAATAATATATTTGCTCCCGTAGATAGTTGTTGGTAGAGGAAGTAAATCCTTTAGCTTCACGACTTGTTCGGCAAAATTGTTTGTTTTGAAAAGGTAATGCACACTTGGTGAATGGAAAGTTTTGGAGAAGTGTTAATAGATACTAAACGATTAAGTTTTTATAGAATATTTTCTTTGGTTATCTATGAAGAGAGATGTAGTCGGAGTTAATCATCCTATTGTTCAGAAAAAAATCAATCGGAGCTTAAATCTAAGTATAAAAGAGGGTGTAATGTCTTCTATTTCTACTAATTTGAGCTTATCTTATTTTACTCCAGCTGCTTTGGCTATGAGTGCTACAAATGTTCAAATGGGTATCTTGTATGCTATTCTTAGTTTAGTTCCTGGAGTCATACAAATTAAATCAGCTAGTTTGATTGAAAAGTTTTCAAGGAAAAAACTCGTTTTAAGTGGAGTTATTGGGAAAATTGTTCTTATATTTCCCTTTTTACTTATTGGGTTTTTACATTGGATGGGTGTTCCTCATATGATGTGGATTTTTATTGGACTTATTGGCTTGCATTATATTTGTTCTGGGATTGCTTATCCTCCATGGTTCTCTTGGATGGGATCACTTGTTCCTGAAAATATAAGGGGGGAATATTTTTCTAAGCGTAATAGAATCACTGGGTTCTTTGGGGTTTTAACCATGATTGTCGGTGCATTTATTTTAGATTGGGCTAAAAAAATAGGAATTAGTCATGGGGATGTTATGGGATTTACTTTGCTTGGATTTGGGTTTCTTTTTGCATTAAGTGGAATATTTAGAATGGGGTCATGGATACTGCTTAAAAAAGAATATGAACCTAGAATCAAAATTAGAAAAAAGGACTGTTTTTCTCTAAAAGATTTTTTAACACATTGCAGAGAAACCCCTTTTGGAAAATTCAGTTTATTCGCTGGAGCTTTTACGTTTGTTGTTGGTATTTCTGGTCCATACTGGACGGTTTATATGCTTCGTGATTTAAATTTGTCCTATATTTGGTATATGGCTATCACTGTAGCCACAATTATTTTCCAACTAATATTTTTGCCTTTACTGGGAAAATTTTCCGACAGGTTCGGAAATATCAAGCTAATGAGAATGTCTTCCCTTATCGTTGGACTCTTCCCATTCATCTGGATTGCCTCTATTCTTGTTCATGGTGATTTATGGGTTAAGATTTACTTGCTTATTATTCCTTCAATTATTGGGGGATTCGGTTGGGCTGGTTATAATTTAGCTTTGAATAATTATGTTTATGATGCTGTTAAAAATAGAAAAAGAGGGTTTGGTTTATCCTACATGAATTTAATTATAAGTGTTGGTGGCTTTGCGGGTGCTGGGGTTGGGGCAATAATCGCTTGGATGAATATCTCTTTTATAAACCCAATGTTGTTTATCTTTGCAATTTCTGGAGTAGGACGACTTATTGTCGCTATTTATGGTTCAAAATTTTTACATGAAGTTAGAAATGTTAGGAAACTTTCTCCGGAATTCTGGGCGAGAGAGATTACTCCTATGCAGAGTGCTATAAGAGAGGTTCATCACCTAGAGCATATAGCTGAAGAAGTGGAACATTATATTTTACCTAATGAGAAGGAAGAATTTGAAAAAAGAAAATAAATTTTTCTGAATAGTTAGATTTAAGTAGTAGAAAAGATTTTTTGTTTAATGTTTAATAAGAAATGCCGAGGCTGTGCTGAGAAAGTTGATAGAAAGTTCAATTACTGTCCACATTGCGGAGCGTCTCTTAAGTCCAAAAGAGAAGGAGACTTTGGTATGCTTGGTTCTAGTGATGGGGGTCATGCTTTTGGATCCCCGACTAGGGATGATTCTGGTGAGCCCGAATTCAAATTACCGTTTGGTATTGAAAAGATTATGGGAGGATTAGTTAAGCAGTTAGAGAAACAGCTTGGAAATATGGATATTGATGAGAGGACCGGTATGCCGAAAGGGTTTAAAATTCAGATTGCAAGAGGTCCTATGGCTCCTCAGGTTATGCAGAAGAAGGCAGAAGGGAGAAAAGCTGTGGTGGTAGTTTCTGAAAAAGAGGCTGAGAGGAGAGCTAGTTTAGAGAAGGTTTCAGCTGAGTCTAGGGTTAAGAGACTTGGGGATGTAATTATTTATGAGATTGAGGCACCTGGGATTCAGAAGGAAGAGGATGTTATTTTGACTGAGCTTGAGACTGGTATTGAGATTCGAGCATATGCAAAAGATAAGTGTTATGTTAAAGTCATTCCTTTGAAGGTCGAGATTTTGGGATTGAGAGTTGGGAAAGAAAAGGTTTTTGTTGAAATGCGAGGATGATTTTAGAATATTCAAAAGTATATTCTTTCGCTGATCAAAGTTATATTTTCTGTGTCGTAATCATGTGTTCCCTTGATATTTGAGACATCTTTGTTCGTGCTTTTGAATTTAGGTTAAATATATAAATTGAGATTATTAGATATTTTTACGAAAAGGAAAACACAGATATTACATGTTCATGGTGGTATAACTTTTAAAAATCATGATGATTATTTGGATTATTTAAAAAATAGGAAAATTTCTCTTGATCGGAAGAATAGTTGGCATGGAGATTATTTAGAAAGAGAGCTTGGTGAGAATTTTGATATTATTAAGCCGAGAATGCCTTTGTAGGACGATGCTAAATATAGTGATTGGAAAATTAATTTTGAGAGATATCTTGAGATTTTAGATGATGATATTATTTTAATTGGGACTTCTCTTGGGGGAATTTTTCTTGCGAAGTATTTATCTGAAAATGTTGTTTCTAAAAGAATTATTTCTGCTTATCTTGTTTCTCCTCCTTTTGATAATACTGTAGAAGGAGAAGATTTAGTAGGTGGATTTGAACTTGGGGATGATTTGTCTTTGATTGGAAGAAATTGTGAAAATGTAATTTTAATGTTTTCTAAGAATGATGATTGTGTTCCAGTTTCTCATGCTGAAAAATATCGGAAGAAACTGAAGAATGCCAACATTATTATCTATGAAAATAAAAATTTGCACTTTAAGATTGAGAAATTTCCTGAGATTGTGGAAATGATTAAGAGGGATATAGAAAGTAAGGGGAAAAGGAAATTGAACGCGGATTAGAAGACAAGATAATATAGATAAACACGGATTTTTTAGAAAATTGGATTATGATTTTTCCATAATAAATTATGACATCTTCGGCACCATATTTCTCATGGAAATTTGGTTTAAATTAAAATGAGGATGCCAGGATTTTATTCTCGATTCACACTAAAATTTTTCATTAAAATAAATTTGTGAAAAATTCGCGCAAATCGTTCACCTGAGACATATCCCAGCTTCAAATCCCATGAGGATGCCAGGATTTGAACCTGGGACCCCTGCCTTATCAGAGCAGTGCGCTACCTGACTGCGCCACATCCTCATAGAATATGGAGCGGTCTTTTTGTTTATAAAAGTAATGTTCTAGCTTTCAATAATTAACTTTTAGTTTTTCGGAGGTGAAATCCTTGACTGCACGACTTGTAGGGTTGGGCTGTTTCGGGAAATAATATAAAGGTTGGGCTGTTTTTTATTGTATGAAATTATTGCTTACTTCAGCTGGGATTAGTAATAAATCCATTAGTGATGCTCTAAAGAGGCTGGTTGAGGGAAAGATGAGCATTGTTTTTATCCCTACTGCTGCGAATGCAGAGAGGGGAGATAAGGGATGGTTGATTGATGATTTGGTTAACTGTAAAAAACTTGGCGATGTTGATATTGTAGATATTTCGGCGTTAAAAAAGGGAGAATGGTTACCTCGATTAAAAAATGCAAATATTATTTTTATGGGGGGAGGGAACACCACTTATTTAATGAACGAAATTAAAAGATCTGGACTGGATGATGAGTTAGAAGATTTACTGAAGCGAAGAGTTTATGTTGGCATTAGTGCTGGGAGCATAGTTTTAAGTGAATCAATTCAGACGTCTTCTGAATATATATTTGGATTATATGATGACGAAATAGAGAGTCCGCCAAAGGGATTAGGGTTTATTGATTTTAATGTGAGACCTCATCTTAATTCTCCTTATTTTCCAAAAGTAAATGATGAGAATTTGAAAAAAATATTTGAGGGTTTAGGATTGGATATATATGCGCTGGATGATGAGTCTGCGGTTGTTTACAATGAGGGAAAAATCGAGGTTATTTCTGAGGGGAAATGGATTAAGTATTCTGGAGAGAAGAAGGTAGACTAAAACTTTAAAAAGGAAATTTTTGATAAGAATAGTATGGGTTTAATGAAATATATGCGTGAGGCTTGGAAGAAGCCAGATGTAAAAGTGCTTAGGGCTCGAATGATTGAGTGGAGAAAAGATGGGGCTATTACTCGAGTTGAGAAACCTTTAAGGATTGATAGGGCCCGGAGTCTTGGCTACAAGGCAAAGAAAGGTGTTGTTGTTGTTCGTGTTAAGATTAAGCGTGGTGGGCATAAGAGATCTAGACCCAATAAGGCTAGGCGAACTAAGAGATTGCACATTAGAAAGAATTTGAGAATGAATTATAAGGAGATTGCTGAGACTAGGGTTAATAGGAAATATGTTAATATGGAAGTTTTGGGTTCTTATTGGATTGGAAAAGATGGTATGAATTATTTTTACGAGGTTATTTTGGTTGATCGAAGTGAACCTGGTATTAAGTCTGATAAGCAGTTGGGTGAATTTGTTAAGGCTCCTAAAAAAAGGGCATTGAGAGGATTGACTAGTACTGGAAAGAAAGCTCGTGGTCAGAGAAATTCTAGAGTTAAGGTTCCTAAGGCATTTCCTAGCTTAAGAGCCAATAGGCGAAGAGGAAATTAGGATATCAACATTTTTCCTAGTGAAAAAATCGTTGGGAAAATTCTGCAAAATTTTAGATATCAAAAGCCTGCGCAAGTTAATTGCGCCGTTTTGATTTATTCTACTAGGCTGATATTTCTTCCATAAAAAATTACAGCGTTTTCAACGCCGCATTCCTTATGGAGTTGAGATTATAATATATAGCATTTACTTGGTTAATTGTTTATAATGTCTATATAATTTTAATTCTTATGAAAGGCCTAATGTTTGTACAAATTTGCATCGGATTTATGCTTGTCATATTTTCTGTTGCCACTTTTCAGCTATTAGGGCTTGATGTTGATTTCGTAACTACGTTTATTTTAACAATATTTACAATTGCTATCTCTATCTTCTTTTATACTGAATCTGCTAGGATATCTGCTAGGATAGTTAGACTAATTAATAGGATTGATATTAATGTAAATCGTATTGATTCCAATGTGGACCGAATAAAAGAGAGCTCTATAGGTCAAAATTTATATAGGAGTTCTGCCTTATCTAATCAAGAAGATATTAGGAGGTTTTTCCAAAATGCAAAAAAGAGATAAATTGAATTTTAACGAGGGAACAATAAACTTTTGGGTTCCTGAAGGTAGGATAGATTATAAAGACAATAAATTTGTTCAATTGTTTTATTATAATGATGGTCAAGATACCATTAAAATAATAAAGGATAGGGATAATGGACTCAAGGTATATTATTTATTTCAAGGCAATAAATGTCTTCTGAATACAAAAGTAGAAGGTTTAGAGGATGCAGACAGACACATGGTTACAGTTACATGGTCTCTTCCAGAAAAGAAGGTCAAATTATACCTCGATGCAATCCTCAAGGATGAACGTGAGATTAAGGTATCTCCTTTTTAGTAACTCTGGCAGATTATAGGCAACTTAGATAGTTTTATTAATAACTTTAATTTATATTTATCATGGCAAAGAAAAAGGTCAAGAGATTGTATAGAGCGAGTCCGAGAGAATCTATGATTGGTGGAGTTTGTGCTGGTATTGCTAATTATTTTGAAGTCGATCCTACTTTGATTAGGCTAGGTTGGATTATTATGACTATGTTTAGTTGGGGAATGGGAATTATTGCTTATTTGATTATGTGGATTATTATGCCAAGGCGATATTAGTTTTTCTGGATGATGAATTATAGAAAGGGATGTGTGTTTTATTTTGTCGGAAGAAATTTTCGGGAAGGATTGGAATAACGATATTGATGATAGATTGGATAGGCTGCAATTAAAGTTTTTGATCTAGCCATTGCTTGATTGTGGCTTCTGGTTGTGCTCCTACAAATTCGTCTACAACTTCCCCATTTTTGAAAAGTTTTACTGAGGGGATTGACATTACTCCGAATTTTGATGCTGCGCTTTGATTATCATCTGTTGAAGCTTTTGCTAGAATAAATTTTCCTTCGTATTCTGTTGCTATCTTTTCTAATGTTGGACCTAACATCATACAAGGTCCGCACCAACTTGCCCAGAAGTCTACTAGGACTGGGATTGTTTTTGATTTTTCTATTACTTCTGAAGAAAAGTTTGTGTCGGTTACGTTGATTTCCATAATTAATTAATCAAATTATTTTTTATAAAGGTTTGGAAGCGGTGTTAACATAAATTTTCCATTTCAATCGGATGCTGATTCTCGGGGCTTTAATTAAATACCTACTTTAAAAATATTTTATAATATTTCCATAAGATGAGAACCTTTGGATAGTGAGAAAATTTTGTTTTAAGCGAGACGCAGTTAGAGTAATTATAAAAAGTCGCTGTGATTTATTCTAGTATGGATTACCTAAAAATTTGTAAGGCCTATGCTAAGCTTGAGGCTACTAGCAAGGGCTTAGAAAAAACTGACATCTTAGCTGATTTTTTAGGTAAGATTCGCAAGCATCCTGATTTTATTCATTTGCTTAGGGGACAACTGTTTGCTGATTATGATAATCGTGAACTTGGGATTTCTCACCAGTTAATAATTAAGGCAATTTCTAGGGCGGCTGGGATAACGGAGGCGGAAGTTATTGAGGATTTTAAGGAATTTGGAGATTTGGGTTCGGTTGCCGAGAAAGTTCTTAGTGTGAATAAGAAAAAACAGAAGGGTTTATTCGAGGCAAAACTTAGTGTAGAAAAAGTATTAGAAAATTTGAGGAAACTGCCTGAGATTGAAGGGAGTGGAGCTGTTGACTTAAAGATTGGTTATATTGTTGACTTGTTGCATTCGGCTAGTGCTGAGGAGTCGAAGTATGTTGTTCGAACTGTTCTTGGAGATTTGAAGATTGGTGTTGGACTTGGGATTCTAAGGGATGCTATTGCTGTTTATTGTTTTAAACCTGAGAGTTTGGAGGATAAGAAGATTTGCTCTAAGGCTGTGCAGGAAGCGTATGATAAGGCTACTGATATGAGGGAAGTTTTTGAGAAAGCGTGCTCGGATTCTTTGGAGAAGATTAAATTAATTCCTGGGAAGCCGTTGAAGGTTATGTTGTTTCCGAAGGCAAAGAATATTGAGGATGCGTTTAGGATTGTTGGTCGCCCTGCTGCTTTTGAGTACAAATATGATGGGTTTCGAGTGATGGTTAATAAGACAGATGATGGGGTGGCTATCTTTACTAGGGCACTTGAAGATGTTACGAAGCAATTTCCTGAGATTGTAGAATATGTTAATAAATATGTTATCGCTGGAAGTTTTATTTTAGACTGTGAGGCTGTTGGATTTGATGCGAAGAGTGGAAAATATACCGATTTTCAGGCGATTAGTCAGAGGATTAGAAGGAAGTATGGAATTGCTGAGATGAGGAAGAAGTTACCAGTTGAGTTGGTTGTTTTTGATATTGTTTATTTAGATGGAGATAGTTTAATTGATGTCTCAGCTGAAAAGAGGAGGAAGATTATTGAGAGAATTGTCCGTAGTGAGGAAAAGAAAATTGTTTTGTCACGTAGGATTATTACAGAAGATGCTAGTGAGGTTGAGAAGTTTTACGATGAGGCTTTGGATGATAATCAGGAGGGCTTGATGGGAAAGAAGCTAGATGCTCCTTACAAACCTGGGGCTAGAATTGGGTATGCTGTTAAATTAAAACCTGAGGATAAGGATTTCGATTTAGTGATTAGTGGAGCCGAATGGGGAACTGGGAAGAGAGTTGGATGGCTAACTAGTTTTGATATTGCATGTAGGGATGAAAATGGCGAATTATTAGAAATTGGCAAAGTCTCTACTGGGCTAAAAGAACTTAGAGATGAGGGACTTAGTTTTGCTGAGATGACGGACATGTTAGAGAAGTTAGCATTGAAGAGTGAGGGGAGGCATGTTTATGTTAAGCCAGAAGTTGTTGTTTCGGTGCAATTTCAAGATGTGCAAAAGAGTCCTACAAATTCTAGTGGGTTTGCTTTGAGGTTTCCTCGAATTTTGAGATTGAGGCTAGATAGGAAAGTTGATGACATTGCTACTATTGAGGAAGTGGCTGAGGAAGTTAAATAGATTACTCTTCGAATAAATCCAAGCGTTTATAAAGGAAAATCTTATCATTATTATATGGCAGTGACGAAAAAAGTTGTTTCTAGGAAAGATACTAAGTTAAAGGTACAAAATATTGTTGCGACTACTTCTCTTGAAAAGGAAGTTAGTTTGACGAAGTTGGCTAGGACCCAGCCTAATACTGAATATAATCCTGATACTTTTCCTGGTTTGGTTTTGAGAGTTAAGGAACCTAAAAGTGCTGTTTTAGTTTTTAGTTCTGGAAACTTGGTTTGCACTGGGACTAAATCAGTTTCACAAGTTCGAAATGTTGTTCAGCAAGTGATTAAACAGCTGAAAAAGATTGGGGTAAATGTTAGCATTAAGCCAAAGATTACTGTACAAAACATTGTTGCTAGTGGAGCTATTGATTTAGATTTAAATTTGAATACCTTATCTTTGGAGCTTGAGAATACTGAATATGAACCAGAGCAATTTCCTGGATTAGTTTACAAATTAGAGTCTCCTACTGCTACATTTTTGCTTTTCTCTAATGGAAAGTTGGTTTGCACTGGGACTAAGAATAAGGCACAATTAGATGATTCTATGGTTCAGTTGAATAAAAACGTTAGGGCTGCCTTGAAGAGAATTAAGGAACTTGAAAAGAAAAGAGCGAAGGAAGATGACGAGTTTTAATTTTTAATAATCTTTATTTTGTTAGGAGAACTCTCATATATTTTATACACTTCGTAATCTTTTGCTTTGCCCAAATATGCTAAAGGTTAAACTTGTTGAAATTCATTTTATATTAATTTGAGCAACTAATGTCATTCTCTGAATAGGATAAGACTTAAAGGGGGAAATTATGAATTAATGTATGGTAGTTGAAAAAGGTAATAAGATTAGGGTTGAATATACTGGTAATTTTGAGTCTGGTGAGGTTTTTGATGCGAGTGAGAGGCATGGGCAACTATTGGGTTTCGATTACATAGAAAACTTCTCCATATCGAACTTTTCTTAAAAATAATAGACGGAAGGCGAGAATCGAACTCGCGTATCCCGGACCACAACCGGACATTTTACCATTAAATTACAACCGTCATTAACTAATTACACAAAACCGCTTTAACTTTTAAATTTAACCCTTAGGGTTTTGTGCGTGTAGGCAAGTGAGTATTCCTAGTCATGTCCTTTGATAGACTCAAATTTATTCGGAAATAAGTAATCTTAATTGATATTAACTAGAATCTAATTTAAATTATGCGCTTCTTGAAATTTTTTAAGTGTGCATTTCAAATCTTCATGAGGAATAATTGAAAATAATTCCTCAAAGGTTGTTAACCAAAACCCAAAAACTTACTCAGTGGGAGGTTTTTTTCTATTTGTCGAGGACAAAAGAGGTATTCCGTATTTTTATGAAATGGGTTTGGGGAAGAAAAAACCGTCACTTTGAAACCTGAGGAAGCTTATGGTATGTCCGATAAGCAGGCTGTCAAGCAAGTTTCTAGGGATAAATTCCCGAAGGAAGTTAAAGAGAAAATGATGATTGGTGTTCCGCTTCCTAACGGGTAGCAGATTCCGGCTAAGATTGTGAAGATTGATGATAGGGAAGTTAATATTGATATGAATCATCCTATGGCGGAAAAAACGTTAATTTTCAAAATTAAGATAGTCAATATTTCTAGTGCGTAGAAATCATTAGATTGAAAGATAAAGATTTCAAATGTAATTTTTAATTAAATCTTTAAACTATCTTGTTTTATTTTTATTATGGTGAATTTTAGAAAATTTGTAACAACTTCTGGAATCGAGATTTTTGGTGGACGTAATGCTGAGAATAATGATAAGTTGGTTTGGGAAGCTTCGCACAATGATATTCTCTTACATACTTCTTCTCCTGGGAGTCCGTTTGTCAATGTTGGCGATTCGGCTAAGAAGAAAGATATAAAGGAAGCTGCAGTTTTTTGTGCTAAGTTTTCTCAGGATTGGCGGGATTCTAAGCAAGATGTTGTTGTGAATATTTTTATGAGGAAGGATATGTTAAAGGATAAGAGAATGAAGGAAGGGTGTTGGGGTGTTGGGAAGCAATATCAAATAAGGGTAAAAGTTATTGATATTTTGAAGTTTGAGAAAGCTTTAAGAGGGGAAGGGGCTCAATAAGATTATGAGACCAATGAAACAATTGCAACTCGGAAAGGCTGGGCTTAGCGAAGCTTTTATTGAACAAGTCAAAAATATTTTTAAAGATGATAAATTAGTTAAAATTTCTATTTTAAAATCAGCTTGTCGAGATAAGGCAGATGCTAAAAATATTGGTGAAAAGTTAGTTGAAGAATTAGGTCTTAAATATGGGTTTAAACTAGTTGGATATGTTTTGACGGTGATCAAATTTCGGAAGAATCAAAGATAAATTTTGGTATAAGTTTATTAGTAATCTTGCTCCCGATTAGCTACGTGTATCACTCCCTGGTTGTCTTTATTCACTTCGGTGACAGAGTTCCTAGCAGCTACGTTTATATTGGTTCGATATAAAAATTACTTGGTTCCTGGGTTTTCCGCCATTTTTCTTTATGTCTTGGATGCGTATCAATTTATTGAATTCATGCTTTGTGCTGGTGGAGATACCACGCCGTGGGTAACTCTTGGATTAATTGCCTATACATCACTTCCTGCTCTTGATTACATATAGCTACTAGATTTATTAAAGAAAAATTTAATTTTTATTTGCTCCATTTGCCTTTAATTATTTTTGGATTAATTGCTATTTTAAAAAACAATTTTATATTAAATGCTGGATGTGAAAAAGTTTTTGTTGTAACCACAACGACATTTACTAATACAGCTAATGTAATTCCTTATAGCTTGTATTTGATATATTATTTTGGGTTCTTATTTGCAACCTGTTTTCTTTTTATTTCTCATATGGAAGAATGTCGGATGAAAAAATTTATATTTGGTGGACCAGTTTGTTTATATTAACTGCCACTACGCCCGTTATTTTAATTGCTATATTTCCGCACCTAAGGACTAGTTTCCCTTCGGTATATTGTTAATTTCCTCTTCTTTTCGGTGTTACTACTATTGCCATTTCTGAAATTTATGACAAATACAAAAAGAAAGAACGATTGATTAAGTAGAAAAATTTTAACGTTAACTTTATATAGTGGAATTTTGATTAATTTGCAGGTTAATGAGTCTTTGACTTATCTATCTTCGAAAGAAGAGCCTAAATAAGAAAAATGGCACGAAAAATATTTGCACAGAATCCAGAAAAATACATTCCGGCTTTGGCTGAAGCCTTAAAAAAGGTTCCTGAGTTTGCAGTTCCTGAATGGGCTATGTATGTCAAGACTGGCGTTTCTAGAGAAAGACCTCCTATGGATGAAAATTTTTGGCATACTCGTGCTGCTAGTATCTTAAGGCAATTATATATTCGTGGAGTTGTTGGAGTTGGGAAATTAAGAACTAAATACGGCTCCAGAAAGGATAGAGGCGGAAGACCTGATAAATTTTTTAAATCTGGAGGAAAAATTATTCGAGTTATTTTACAGCAAGCTGAGGCGGCTGGTTTAGTTGAAAAGGTTTTGAGGATGCAACATGGCAGAAGATTGACTCAGTCTGGACGAGACTTCTTAGACTCTATCGATGGCGCTTATGAGAGCAATATAAATGGTGATAGTTGGATTGTAAAAAATGTTCCAGTTGTGGAGCAGGAAGTTGAAACTCAAGAGGAAATTGAAATTGTTAGTGAGAATACTAGTGAAACGGAAGGGGAAAGTGATAAGGATAAATCTGAATCCCAAATTAGGGATGACTCTGATGAGTCTGGGGTAAAAGAATAATGGTAAGTAGAAAAGCTAAGGCTGCTAGTAGTAAGAAAAGACATTTAGATCGGGCTAAGAGACAGACAAAGTGGGCTCCATTTTGGACAGTTATTAAGAAATTTGGTAAGGGCAAAAAGATTCATCCTTCTAGAATTACGCATGTTAAGAGAAGCTGGAATAGAACTAGTTTGAAAATTAAACCGAGGAAGATGGCTAAGAAGCACTTAGGATAATGGCAGAAGACAAAAAAACTGAAACCAAAGTGGAAGAGAAGAAAGAAACAGAGAAAGTTGATGAAGTTAAAGATACTCCTGAGAATAAGGAAGCCATTGTTAAACCTGAAGATAAAGTTATTGAAGAAGAAAAACGGGATAAAAAGGAATCTGAGCCTGCTATTACTAAAGTTGATAAGAAAAAGGGGAAGGAAAAGAAAGGGGAGGCTAAGGTTAAATTAGAAAGAGAGTATATTGTGCCTTTAAGGAAGGGTTTTATGAATGTTCCTCATTACCGTAGGGCAAAAAAAGCTGTTAAAATTTTGAAGCAGTTCATGGTTAGACATATGGGTATTCGTGATGGAGATACTCGAAAGATTAAAGTTGATATTCATTTAAATAATGAGATTTGGTTTAGGGGAATTAAGAAGCCATTAAACAAAGTTAAAGTTAAGGCTGTTAAGATTGGAGATATTGTCAATGTTAGTCTCGCTGACCCTGCCGATTATGTTAAGTTTAAAATGGCCCGTGAAGAAAAAGCCAAGAAGGCTAGTGAAGCTGGGAAGAAGTCTAAGACTGCTAAAAAGGAAAAGGTAGATAGCGATAAGAACAAGGATG
>VAPK010400007.1_pt1 | contig 14225 bp, 11 predicted proteins | sample 3395031 | NCBI WGS metagenome assembly VAPK01 (sample SAMN08290443, study PRJNA428436) | hydrothermal vent metagenome | isolation source: Deep-sea hydrothermal vent chimney 1 | place: Pacific Ocean: Juan De Fuca Ridge | reverse complement strand
CTATTTATCAGTGATGGTCAGCAAGGAATGAATTATCACAAAGGCGTTTGGCATCATTATTTAATGCCACTAAAGATGGCAGTAAATTTCTAGTGGTTGACCACAATGGTAACGATAAAAATTGTATTGAAACGCAAATCAGCGAAGATATAATGATTTTTCCTGTTTAGACCGTAGTATTTAAAGTATATTAAATACAAAATAGCAAAAAAAGGGGGGGGTGTGCTGTAAATTACTAATAATTATCCCTATATAGCTAAAAACTAAAGCACACCCCCCCTAATTTTGGTACTTTTGTATTTATATATACAAACCCTTTGGTAAATAAATGACTACAGAACAAAACACTAACAACAATCTTAGCAACAAAAGTAGCCACGATAGTTTTTCGCAGATTCGAAAATATCTACAAACCAGAATTATTGGGCAAAATATACTGGTTGATCGTCTTTTAATCGCGCTATTGGCAGATGGGCATCTGCTGGTTGAAGGCGCGCCCGGTTTAGCGAAAACTACCGCCATTAAAGAATTATCAAGTGTGCTTGAAGGGGATTTTCATCGCCTACAATTCACGCCAGATTTACTCCCTGGTGATTTAACGGGTAGTGATATTTATCGCCCAGAAACGGGGGAGTTTGTTTTTCAAAAAGGACCACTATTTCATAACCTTATTCTGGCAGATGAGATAAATCGTGCACCTGCAAAAGTCCAGTCTGCTTTATTAGAAGCAATGGGTGAGCATCAAATAACTGTAGGTAGTACGACCTATCCTTTGCCGCGACCATTTTTGGTTATGGCAACACAAAACCCGATTGAGCAAGAAGGCACATATCCTTTACCCGAAGCTCAGCTTGATCGCTTTTTAATGCATATTTGCATTGGCTATCCAAATGCAAAGGCAGAAAATTTAATTTTAGAATTGGCTCGTCAACAAGCAAAACAGTCTTTTTCAAAAACCATTGAAGCACCTACAAAACTAAGTAAGATTGATGTAGAAAATGCCCAGCAAGAAGTTTTGAATATTCACATGGCACAACCTGTTCAAGAATATTTAGTACAACTTATACTCGCCAGCCGAAATCCATCGGCTTATAGCGAAGAGCTTGCACGTTGGATTAGTTATGGCGGTAGCCCTCGTGCAACTATTTCACTAGATCGTTGTGCCAGAGCACACGCTTGGCTGAATGAGCGTGATTATGTGTCCCCCGAAGATGTGCAAGCGGTGGCGTATGAGGTTTTACGTCATCGTATTTTGATTTCTTATGAGGCTGAAGCTGAAGGTATTACGCCTGATAAGGTCATCGAAGAATTGATCAAATTGGTACCCGTTTCTTAGGGGTGTAATGTGAATTTTTTTAAACACTGGTTTAAATCTTCAACAGTAGAATCTACAGAAGCTCTCCAAAGTGTGCCTCTAAATTCGGGTACACACGTAAGCACAAGTGATTTAATTGGGCTGCAACAACAAGCCCGAAAACTGGATATATACCATCGCTCTTACGCCAGTGCATCAACCACAGGTTCGCACCGCTCACGTTTTCGTGGGCGCGGAATGGATTATCAAGAATCACGACTTTACCAAGCAGGCGATGATATTCGTAATATGGATTGGCGCGTCACTGCTCGTTCGGGTAAGCCCCACACAAAACTTTACCAAGAAGAACGCGAACTGCCCGTAGTCTTGCTAGTGGACTTTAATTTGGGAATGTTTTTTGGCTCAAGCAACTCGCTAAAATCTGTAGTAGCAGCAAAAACGGCAGCCTTAATCGCTTGGGCGGTTGCTTGTCGTGGTGATCGCATTGGCGCATTGCTTATTACTGAAGGTGATGAAAATGAAACGCATCGAGAGCTAGCGCCAAAGATGGGTAAACGTGGTGCGCTTCAACTTATACGTGAATTGGTCATTCACTCCAATCCGCAAAAGGCAATGCAATCTACAGGAAATCACACCAGTTTAAATGATGAACTCAAACGATTAAGGCACCTTGCTCACCCCGGCACCTTGGTTTTTTTAATCAGTGATTTCTACAATATTGATGATGAGACCACTCAGCATTTACAACGCCTTTCGCGCCACAATGATATTCAGGCAATTCAAATCGTAGACCCATTAGAAATGGAACCACCACCGCCAAATCGGTATAGCGTGACGGATGGGAATAATACGGGAATACTTAATACACGTTCAAAAAGAGGGCGAAAACGTTATCATGCATTCTTTAATCAACACCATAAATTGGTTGAAGGTTTAATGAGTAGTCACAATATCCCGTTGTTACAAATATCAACGGCTGATGATATTTTGCTTACTCTCCAGCAAAGTTTTGGTGCAAGTAAAAAACGAAATTCTGTTGCATCGAGAGCGGCTTAATGGAATCACTCCAACTACAGGATATTCATTTACCCGGAAGTGCCAGCTTTTGGCCACTTGCATTTGGTTGGTGGATATTGCTTGTGATGATTATTTCAGTTGCTACTTGGCTTGTTATCAAAGTAATAAAACGAGCAAAAGAGAAAAGGCATCAGCATAAAATTCTTGATAAATTTAAGTCTTTAGAAAAAAAGTTAAAAACCAAGCCAAGTAATGCAACCATTGCTGAAATTAATACTTTACTTCGCCAGCTTGCCATCACTTATTATCCACGCACAGAAGTTGCTAGCCTCACGGGCAGTGATTGGTTGTATTTTTTAGATGAGTCTGGAAGTACACACGAGTTTAGCCGAGGCGCAGGACGTATTTTAATCGAAGCACCTTACCAATTAGAAAATCAATTAGAAAACCAAACTGACGACCACATAGAAAATTTAAACATCAATGAGTTTCTTCCTCTCATTCAAAACTGGGCTAAAAAAATCGTCAGGGGTAACAGCCATGGGTGATTCATTTAGCAGTATAATTGGTCTTGCCTCGTTTGAGTTTTCATTCCTCTGGGCATTTTTATTTTTACCTCTGCCTTTTGTTGCAGCTCTATTATTGCCTCCAGCCCCAATAAATAATAAAGCGTCTTTACGTGTTCCATTTTTTAAAGGCATACAAACTAAACTAAAAACCAAGAAAAAGTCACGTTCACTTTCACGGCTATTATTGGCATTTCTTGCATGGTTTTTTTTGGTGACTGCAGCAGCGCGCCCGCAGTTTATTGGCGACACTATTAAACAACCTATCACAGGGCGAAGTTTGATGATGGCGGTAGATATTTCAGGGTCAATGCAAGCGACAGATATGGTCATTAATAACCGTGCTGTTACACGCTTAACGGCCGTTAAAACAGTTGCCACAGACTTTATAGAAAAGCGAAGTGGTGATCGAATTGGGTTGATTCTTTTCGGTACTCAAGCGTATTTGCAAGCGCCTTTAACCTTTGATCGTAAAACTGTGAATATTTTATTAGAAGAGTCAGCGCTAGGTTTAGCAGGGCGTGAAACTGCTATTGGCGATGCCATAGGTCTAGCCGTAAAACGATTACGCAAAGAAGATGAAAAGAATCGTGTGCTGATACTACTTACCGATGGAGCAAACACAGCCGGCAATGTTGAACCACTTAAAGCGGCCGACCTTGCGGCACAAGAAAAGGTGAAGATTTATACCATTGGTATTGGTGCAGACTCACGCATTATTCAAACGCCATTTGGCAGGCAACGAACAGGTGGAACTGATTTGGACGAACCAACTCTTCAAGCCATCGCAGAAAAAACAAATGGGCGCTACTTTCGTGCACGTGATGTGAAAAGCCTATTAAAAATATACGCCATTCTGGATAAAGTAGAACCCGTTTCCAAAGATGAACTGAGTTATCGGCCTGTTACAGAGCTTTATTATTATCCTTTAGCCTTTGCATTAATATTGAGCGCATTAATTACATTATTTAGTGTTGTTTCTAACCTCTTTAATGCACCTCAATTGGGGATTAAAGAGCCATGAAAAAAATACAAAACAGCAAAAAAAAGGGGGGGTGTGCTTTTCTTCAGCAAGCTCAGGACAGGGTATGTTAGATCAATTACACTTCTTGCAACCACTTTGGTTGATTGCTTTGCTTCCATTGGCGATATTATGGTGGATGGTTGTGAGCTCAAAAATGAGCAACTCAAAAGCGTGGGAAAAAGTCATCGATGCTAAGCTTTTACCGTTGTTACTTAGTGGCTCAGATAGTGAACACAGCAAATCAGAATGGTTGGCAAAATCACTATTAGCACTGGCATGGTTTATTGCAACAATTGCCCTAGCAGACCCAGTCTGGGAAAAAATCCATCGCCCTGTTTTTCAAACAAATTCTGCGCGAGTGATTGTTTTAGATTTATCAAACTCCATGCAAATTGCTGATTTAAAACCTTCCCGCCTTGCGCGCGCACGTTTTAAAATTGAAGATATTTTATCAGGCGCTGGTAATGGTAAAAAAGAAGAAGGACAAATCGGGTTAGTACTTTTTGCAGGTGATGCTTTTACCGCATCACCACTTACGCGTGATTCAGAAACAATCCGCGCGCTACTGCAAGTCCTTACGCCAGAACTTATGCCATCGCAAGGTAGCCGTGTAGATTTAGGTTTGATAAAAGCACATGAGTTACTTACACAAGCAGGAGTGGGTAAAGGACAAGTATTGTTAATATCAGATGGAGTGAGTGATCAAAATGCGGCATTAAAAGCTGCGCGAAAACTTAGAGCTGATGGTCATACACTCTCTGTTTTAGCCGTAGGCACAGAAATTGGTGGAAAATTACCGCAGCTAAAATATAAAAATGGTGACAGTATCGTCGTAGCGCTCGATTCCAAATTCTTAGAAGAAATAGCATCAAGTGGTGGTGGAAATTTTCACCTCATTAGCACTACAGATTCTGACTTAAAAAGTGTACTTATCACATCCTCAATCAACGATATAAATAACCCGAAAAGTAATCCGAAAACCTCGGATGATTTAAAAGCCGAAGACTGGAAATCATCTGGGCCCTATATTATTTTATTATTGTTACCTCTAGCTGCTTTAGCATTTCGTCGTGGTTGGCTATTTAACATATTGGTTGTTGCTAGCCTTGTGGGAATTATTCAGCCACAACCTGTACTGGCTTCTCCTCTAACCGATTCACTCAGCAATACATGGAGTAATCTTTGGGTCAATAAAGAACAACAAGCCGAAAAGGCTTTTAATAAACAGCAGTTTGATAAAGCAAAATCCCTCTCAAAAAAACCTTCACTGCGTGGTTCTGCGTATTACAAAAGCGGGGATTATAAGAAAGCACTTGAACAGTTTAAGCAAGCAAAAGGTGCTGATGCCCATTATAACGAAGGCAACACATTGGCAAAATTAGAAAAATACCAAGAAGCAATAAATGCCTACGATAAAGCACTCAAACTGCAACCTGAAATGGATGATGCAAAAAAGAATCGAGCCAGCATTGAAACATTGCTAAAAAAGAAGAAAGAGCAAAAATCAGATGGTAATAAAAAACAAAAAAATGGTGGCAACAAGGACAATAACAACAACAAGAAGGAAGATGATCCTAAGAAAGGTGATCAAAGTTCTGATGATAAAAGCAAAGATGGAAAAGCTGGTGAGCAAGGAAAGAAAAAAGAAGGCAAGGATGGAAAAGAGGGAAAGCAGAATAAAGATAAAAAAAGCAATGAAAACCAGTTCTCTGACGCTAATAAAAACTTAGACAATCAAAAAGATAAAAAGAAACAAAAAGACGGCACTAGTGATGATGACAAAAAGACTGATAAACAATCTCAAAAAGATGACAGCAAAAATAATAAAAAGCCTGAAGAAATACCTGCAAACAAGACAGGAAATAAAGACAGTGAAAAAGCAGAAGGAACTAAAACAAGCGCAAAAGAACTAAGTAAGGAGGAGAAGATGGCGGCAGAACAATGGCTACGTCGAATTCCTGATGATCCTGGTGGGTTGTTGCGGCGTAAGTTTGAAGCACAATATAACCAGCGAAGACGTTCAATTAACGACACAAAGCAACCTTGGTAAAGAGCACACTAAACACAAATAATGACTAACTTTTTTCTTAAACTATTTTTGCCACTAATGTTCTCATCATTAGTCATGCACAGCGTGTCGGCTGAGGTTAAAGCTTATCTGAATAAATCATCATTTTTTGCGGGTGACCCCGTTACGCTTAATATTGAGAATAATAAGAATGACAATTCTAAACCCGACCTCAGTCCCTTACAAAAAGATTTCACCATTATTGGCAGCAGTGCAAATTCTCGAATAAGAGTATTAAATGGCAAACGTTCTTTTAAAAAGAGCTGGACGATAGAATTGCAACCAAAATCTAAAGGAAACTTGCAGATTCCTGCCATCACCGTAGGGCAATTTAAAACAGAGGTTTTAAGTTTGAGTATTGAAGATCTTCCCCCTGAAATTACCGCTGAAACCAATAAACATATTTTTATAGAATCAAGCATCGGCACATCGGGAGATACCACCTATGTACAACAGCAATTACCTTACACAATAAAACTTTATTACGATGAATCCATGCAAACTGCGCAAATTAAAACCCCTGAACTTGAAAATGCCATCATAGAAAAGTTAGGGGCTGATAAACGCTATGATGTGGTTAGAGCAGGTAAGCGTTTTAATGTGGTTGAAAAACGCTTTGTTATTTCACCTGAAAAAAGTGGTAATCTTCATATTCCCCCAGCCATCGTCACAGGGCGTATTGCGCTATCGGGTGGTGACTCACCCACCCTACGCAAACGCATGGATGAGACTGATATGTTAAATAACTTTTTTAATAATTTTAGGAATGACCCTTTTTTTAAAGATGCGTTTGGTGGTGATTTTCTCTCCAGTCGATCACGCGGGCCAAGTAGGCCATTCACGCTCAGCAGTGAAAAAATTGATGTTGAAGTTATGCCTGTGCCCAAAGCTTTTACAGGCTCATCATGGCTCCCTGCTGAAGACTTAACCATTAAAGATAGTTGGGCAACGAACCCACCAAATTTGAAAGTGGGCGAACCTGTTACACGCTCGCTAACGCTACAAGCTAAAGGTTTGGCTGGCTCGCAAATTCCTGATATTAGTTATCCTAAACCGGAGCACATCAAAAGCTACCCTGATAAAGCAAAGTCAGAAACCCGTACAGACGGCAACACTGTTTATGGCATACAACACACAGAAATTAGTTATATTCCTGACGTATCGGGCAAAGTGACAATTCCTAAAATAATGATTGACTGGTGGGATGTGAAAAATAAGAAACAACGCACATTCACATTGCCAGCATGGAATTTAAATGTAGCACTTGATTTAAGTTATAACGCTAATGAAGATACAACAGTCGGGGATAATACAAGCCCAACAGGTGCAGACAGATCAAATAACAACACGAACATAAATGTAATAGATGACAATCCGAGCTTACTCAAAGATATTCAAGAAAAATACTGGGGATGGCAGATAATCATCGCTCTGCCTTTGCTATTATTTCTTTCTGCTTTCTTTGTTTATCGTCTAAAAAATAGCTCTAAAAAATATAACAATAATCAGAAAACAACATCTAAGTATAAAGCGAAGAACACAAGCCAAAACATTACCGTCTTACGCTCTGCCTTATTACAAGCTTGTAAAAATAATGACAAGCAATTAGTTGCCACAAAATTAATTCCATACATACAAGCTTATTGGTCTGATGATTCTATTCATAGCTTAGGTAATATTGCTTCTCTTCTAGCTTCTGAATCAGAAGTAATTAAAGAACTAGAGCAAAGTTTATACAGTATGGATGCTCAAAAATGGGACGCTAAGGCACTTGTGGAATTGCTTGAGGATGGTTTCCAGAGGAAGCAATCAATCAAGACTGATGTGTCTAATGGACTGACACCGCTTTATCCTGTTTAGGTTAGATTCCGCGCCTTTCGACTCCGCTCAAGGAGCTACTACATTCTAGCTCCCTGAGCGGAGTCGAAGGGCGCAGAACAAAAATCCATACCACCTATCTAAAGACGAATCTAATAAACATACAACAACAACCCCACAACCATGTGCTAAAATCCAATCACTACCTTACCCAAAAATGAGAGAACCCCATGGGCGCAACCGCAAAAGTAATATCCATGTACAAACCTTCTACATGGAAAGAAAAAGGTCTGAAATGGACAATCGCCATGTTCTTTTTCACTTTCATTTTTTTAATACTTCTATTGATGTTTTTCTGGAGCACTGAGCCAGACCGCTTCGATGTAAACACCAATGCGCAAGTCGTTGCAGAAGACATGGGTGTAGAAGTTGTTAACGGCTTTACTACCACAGCAACTTTATCTCGCTTGGTAGAAACCTTGCTCGATAAATCGGGTGGATTCATCGAGAATGATAAAATGCCACCAGGGGTTTTTATGGATAATATGCCGAACTGGGAGTTCGGTGTGCTGGTTCAATCACGCGATATGGCGTTAGCTTTGCGAAATGATTTAAGCCGTTCACAATCACAATCTACCGAAGATAAAGACTTGGTGAATACGGCAACGAAGTTTCATACTGATACATCATTATGGATTTTACCGCCTGCTGAAAGTCAGTATCGCAATGGCATTGAATCACTCAACAAATATTTGCTGAGATTAACTAACTCCAGAGAATCAAACGCACAATTTTATGCACGTGCCGATAATCTTGTAGATTGGTTAGGTTTGGTTAAAAAACGCCTAGGCTCTTTATCACAACGCTTGAGTGCCAGCGTGGGTAAAGAACAAATCAATACTGACCTTGCAGGCGATGCCGAAGCAACACAATCTACACCTAACGCCAGTTCAAACTACATAAAAACAAGTTGGTTTGAAATTGATGATGTCTTCTACGAAGCACGCGGACAAACATGGGCACTTATTCACCTGCTAAAAGCCGTAGAAAAAGACTTTAGCGGTGTATTGAGAAAGAAGAATGCACTAATAAGCATGCGCCAAATTATCCGCGAATTAGAAGGCACTCAACAAGCTATGTGGAGCCCTATTATTTTAAATGGCAAAGGTTTTGGCTTTGTTACTAATCATTCTTTGGTGATGGCATCCTATATTTCTCGTGCCAATGCAGCTTTAATTGATCTTGAGCGTTTGTTACAGCAAGGTTAAGATTTTCAGAGATAATGCCAGTTTTAAGTTTCACCCCTCACCCCAGCCCTCTCCCTACTAGGGAGAGGGGGCATTCACTCCCCTATTTTTCGATGTTTTGTATTTATGGAAAACCTCTTCGAACTAAACAATTACTGGCTAATTGCCCTCACCCTAGTTGCTTTCGCTGCAGGCTATATTGATGCCGTAGCTGGCGGTGGTGGTATGCTAAACCTCCCTGCTCTTTTGTTTGCTGGTGTGCCTCCTGTTTCTGCATTAGCCGTTAATAAAATCACTGGAATTGCAGGGACAACCTTAGCAGTTATCAAGTTTGCATTAGAAAAGCGTATCCACTGGCGCACTGTTTCTTACGCTGCTATCCCCTGCTTACTTGCCTCTTACATTGGTGGAAAAATGGCATTGAATGCTTCAGCAACAGTGCTTGCTTGGGCAATTTTAATCTGTATTCCCATCGCTCTTTTCATCGTATTAAGTGATAAACCACAACAAAGTGAACAGCATCCTCAAACAAGCTTTGGCAAAATCGTATTAGCCATTACACCACTCGGTTTTTATGACGGAATTTTAGGCCCAGGCACGGGAACATACATGGCAATTGCTGTAAGAAAATTTTTAAAATTTGATTTCTTACTTGCAGCGGCAACCATCAAACCACTTAATCTCTTAACCAATATTGGTGCTGGTGTTGCTTTTTTGTTGGCAGGAAAAGTGATTTGGTCAATCGCCATACCCATGTTATTGGCAAGCTCTGCAGGCGGTTGGCTGGGTAGTCATTCTGCGGTTAAAGGTGGGGATAAATTTATTCGCAGAGTTTTGGTATTTGTTCTGGTGCTGATGTTGCTTGCTAATGGTTATAAGATGTTATTTTTGTAAACAGTTACTCTTTTCGACAACTTTGCACTTAGAACCCTTCGACAAGCTCAGGGAACGTCTCAACCGACAACACGTTTGCTGAGTTTGTCGAAGCATGGTTCAGTATTCTTCGTACTTATTAACATCCATACACTTTTCCAAAATCAATAAAACGCCAATAAATAAGAAATATTTTTCATCACGGGTTAAAGTTAGTCTCCATGACAGAAACAGAAAATAACGAAATCGAACAACAAGAACTCCCAGAAATTATTGCCGCTATCGATCTTGGTTCAAACAGCTTCCATATGATTGTTGCCCGTGTTGATGAGTATGGCAATATTTCGATGATCGACCAAATCAAAGAGATGGTTCGACTACGTGCTGGTTTAGATACCTACAACAATATGGATGAAGCCGTTGCGCAAAAGGCATTAGATTGCTTGCAGCGCTTTGGTGATCGGATTCGTCATTTACCACACGAGGCAGTTCGCGCCGCAGGCACAAATACCTTACGCACTATGAAAGGTTCTGCTGATTTTTTGCGTAAAGCTAATAAAGCTTTAGGCCATCGCATTGAGATTATTCCGGGTCATGAAGAAGCGCGCTTGGTTTATTTAGGTGTATCTCACACATTATCAGACGATCAGGGTAAACAATTAGTCATTGATATTGGCGGTGGCAGTACCGAATTCATTATTGGCAAACGTTTTGAGCCACGCATTTTAGAAAGTCTTAATATTGGCTCGGTCAGTGTGACTAAGCGATTCTTTCCTGATGGTAATTTAAGCGCAGATAAATGGCAGTCTGCCGACACTGCTTTGCGACTTGAAATTATGCCAATTCAACGTGCATTCGCATCCGATAATTGGAAACGTGCGACAGGCTCATCAGGTTCGATAAAAGCCACACGTGCGATTATTATGGAACTGGGTTTGAGCCAGTTTGGTATTACTCTAAAAAACCTCTACGAATTACGTGATCGTCTAATTGCTTTTGGCAATATAGACCAACTTGAATTACCCGGACTTAAAGAAGAACGCGCCCCTGTTTATGCCGGCGGTTTAGCAATCTTGATCGCAATTTTTGAGTCACTAAAAATAGAAAATATGACCGTATCCGATGGTGCTTTGCGTGAAGGTTTGCTCTACGACATGATTGGACGCATCCAACATGAAGACGTGCGCTACCGCAGTGTACAAGATTTAATGCAACGTTTTAATATTGACCTCACGCATGCAGAGAGCGTTAAAAAAACAGCCTTACATTGTTTTAAACAAGTACGAAAAGACTGGGGAATCCGCAAAAAAAGAAAGCTCACACTATCGTGGGCAGCAGACCTACACGAGCTGGGTTTAAGCATTACCCACGACAAACATCACCTTCAAGGTTCGCATATTCTGGAACACGCCGACATCCCCGGTTTTGCGCGTCGCAGGCAACATTGGCTTGCCGTGCTTGTTAATACGCATCGTAAAAAATTAGCCCCTGATATTTTTGAAACACTGCATGAAGATGAGCGACAAGATATTCGTTACTTGAGTATTTTATTACGACTTGCCGTGTTGCTTCACCGTTCACGGCTTGAAGAAGATATATTGCCAGAAGTTGAAGCCAGTGCGGATAGCTTGCACCTTAAGCTACCTGATGATGTGAAGAGTAATGCACTTTTGGAAGCTGATTTATTACAAGAGAAGGCTTGGTTGAATAAGATTGGATTTAATCTTTACTTTTAGCTTGGACTCACGTCATAGGCTAAGGAGAGATTCGACCGATGCTTCGACAGGCTCAGCAAACGTGCAATCGTTTGAGGCGTTCCCTGAGCTTGTCGAAGGATTCCTAGCGCTGAACTTGATGACACACCGAGCCCTTCACACACCCAACAATCTGCAAGAACCACCAGCTCATCCTACTCCAATACCCAAAAATATCTAAATTGGTTAATATTTAAGCACTTAAAAAATAACTGTGCAGACCCAATAATGAAAAAAATAGCAATCGTCATTGCAGATCTTGATCTTGGTGGAGGACAACGCGTCGCCATCAACCTTGCCAATGCTCTCGCTAAAAACAATCAGGTTAGCATCATAATTTTTCAAGACGATGAAATTCACTACGAAGCGCCAGGTAAATTAATTCATTTAGATTGCCCGCAAAAAAACAGTGTTCTAGGGAAAGTCTTTAACGTCTTTAAACGTGCCTATAAATTACGAAAACTCATTAAAAAAGAACAGTTTGATCATGTCTATAGTTTTATGGAGTCAGCTAACTTTCCAACGGCTATGGCAGATAAGAATGCCGCATTATCAGTGCATTGTAATCCTAGAGAATTAATTTTTTTCGAATCTGTTTTAGTTAAATTTACTTATCATCGAGTAAAAAATGTTATCGCGGTTTCAGAGGATGTTGCCAGTATTTTACGCAGTGATTACGGCTTAAAAAATGTATCGCGTATTTATAACCCAGTCGACGTTGAAGATATTACTACTGAGGTAGACGAGCCTTATCAGCACCCCAAACCTTATATTGTGGCGCTAGGACGTTTTCATGAAGTAAAGCGTTATGACCTTCTTATCAATGCCTATTCAAGTAGCAAAATGCAGCAAGATTGTGACTTAGTGATTGTTGGCGACGGTGAATTACGACCTGAATTAGAAGCACAAGTTGAGCAATTAAAACTACAAGACAAGGTGCATTTTGTCGGCACACAAAGTAATCCATTCCCTTATTTAGCAGGTGCAAGATTCATCACACTCAGTAGCCGAACCGAAGCCTTTCCTATGGTTTTGATAGAAGCGTTGGCACTAAAATGTCCCGTAGTAGCCACAGACTGCCCAACAGGACCACGCGAAATTGTAGAGCATGGTGTAAATGGTTTATTGGTAGAGAATGAAAATACAGTAGCATTCAGTAAAGCGATTGATCAGCTTTTTTATGATGTTGAACTGCATAAGCAATTTCAAAGTAATGCCATTGCATCGATACAGCATTTAACGGGGGAAGTCATTGCTAAAGAGTGGTTGGCGCTTTAAGGTTGTTACTGCACATTCACAGGAGTCCTTGCTTAGGCAAGGAAGTATTATTTGCAAGCTAACTGCAAAGTGGTATTCCTCGCCTAAGCGAGGGCTCCTGTAGATTGGGCTAAGGCACGCAGCCCAACAGAGGTGGTAGCATTTTTGTTGGGCTTCCTTCGTCAGCCCAACCTACTTACTAATCTATGGACTGCCATTCATAAAAGCACCACTGAAGATTAAGATAACTCCTAAAGGAAATAGAACCCAAGTAGATAACATGAGTTTTTTTTGGAACAAAAGCCTCTCCAGCTCCATCTGATCTGATTCAAATTTTATTGCCGTAAGTAAATTTGGGTAATCATTAAAATGCTTGCTGAGCCAGCCGACATCGTAGCCTTTTGCTTTGAGGATAAATTTAGCTCGATACCAAACTATATTGGAAACAATAATTAAAAGTACTCCAAAGTTTTCCACACCAATCCTACTTCTCAACCTGAGTAACATCCCGCACAGCACCCTTAGCCGCCGAAGTAGCCATAGCCGCATAAGCTCTCAAAGCAGTCGTAACATTACGAGGGCGCGGAGCTGGCTTCCATCCATCTTTACCTTTTGCATCCATCGCCACACGACGTTCGTCCATCTCATCATCGCTAATGCTTAATGATATTCCACGGTTTGGAATATCAATTTCAATCGTGTCGCCTTCTTGTACTAAACCAATTGCTCCGCCTTCTGCTGATTCTGGTGAACAATGCCCAATAGACAAACCAGAGGTTCCACCTGAAAATCTTCCATCAGTAATCAGTGCACAAGCTTTACCTAGTCCTTTTGATTTTAAGTAGCTGGTTGGGTAGAGCATTTCTTGCATGCCCGGTCCGCCTTTTGGTCCTTCGTAAAGGATTACGACCACATCGCCTGCTACGATTTCGTCAGCCAAGATTGCAGTTACTGCATCGTCTTGTGATTCATATACGCGCGCTCTGCCTGTAAATGTCAGACTGTCTTCATCAACACCTGCGGTTTTTACGATACAGCCATCTTTGGCGATATTGCCGTATAGCACCGCTAATCCACCGTCTTTTGAATAGGCATTTTCGATGTCGTGTACACAGCCGTTGACCTTGTCTATATCTAACTCATCCCAACGTTTACTTTGGCTGAATGCGGTTTGTGTGGGTACGTTGCCCGGTGCAGCTTTGAAGAATGTTTGCACGGCTTCGGATGGATTACGTGCAATATCCCACTTTTCTAGCGCTTCACCCATGGTTTTTTCATGGACTGTG
>VAPK010674643.1_pt1 | contig 14227 bp, 15 predicted proteins | sample 3395031 | NCBI WGS metagenome assembly VAPK01 (sample SAMN08290443, study PRJNA428436) | hydrothermal vent metagenome | isolation source: Deep-sea hydrothermal vent chimney 1 | place: Pacific Ocean: Juan De Fuca Ridge | reverse complement strand
TGAAACTATGGAGCACTTTAGTTCCACGCTAAGCCTCCTTTAAACCAAGGTCTTTGCTTTTTCAAGAGCGTCTTCTATAGTTCCGACAAGATAGAAAGCTTGTTCGGGTACATCATCATGTTTTCCATCTATGATTTCTTTGAAGCCTCTCACTGTATCTTTTACCCTTACATAGGCCCCATTGAGACCTGTAAACTGCTCTGCAACGAAGAATGGTTGAGAGAGGAACCGTTGTATTTTTCTTGCCCTGTTAACTATGAGTTTGTCTTCCTCACTGAGTTCTTCCATTCCCAGTATAGCTATTATGTCCTGGAGTTCTTTGTATCTTTGTAGTATTTCCTGTACGCTTCTTGCAACTGTATAGTGTTCCTCACCGACAACCGCTGGATCTAATATTCTTGATGTGGAATCAAGCGGGTCAACAGCGGGGTATATTCCTAGCTCTGCGAGTTTTCTTGATAAAACTGTTGTAGCATCCAGATGTGAAAACGTGGTTGCAGGTGCTGGGTCTGTCAGGTCATCGGCTGGAACATAGACGGCCTGAACAGACGTAATGGATCCCTTCTTTGTTGATGTTATTCTTTCCTGTAGTTCTCCCATGTCTGTTCCTAGAGTAGGTTGGTAACCTACTGCGGATGGTATTCTCCCCAGCAGGGCTGATACTTCGCTTCCAGCTTGAGTGAAGCGGAATATGTTATCTATAAAGACAAGGATGTCCAAGTTTTTTTCATCCCTAAAGTATTCTGCCACAGTCAGTCCTGATAATCCTACACGGGCTCTAGCTCCTGGGGGTTCATTCATCTGCCCATATATTAATGCAGCTTTATCCAGTACCCCTGATTCTTTCATCTCATTCCATAGATCATTTCCCTCTCTTGTTCTTTCACCGACCCCACAGAATACGGAATATCCACCGTGTTCCATTGCTACGTTGTGTATGAGTTCCATTATCAGCACTGTTTTACCAACACCTGCTCCGCCGAAGAGCCCGGTTTTGCCACCTTTGGCATAGGGGCAAAGTAGATCTATCACCTTTATCCCTGTTTCGAACATTTCACTTGTGGTTGATTGTTCCTCCAGTGGAGGTGCATCTCTGTGGATAGGCCAGTGTACCTCGGCCCTTATCTCCCCCATTTCATCTACAGGTTCACCAACAACGTTCATTATCCTGCCCAATACTGGTTCTCCGACGGGTACGGTGATATAGTTTCCTGTGTTTAAAACTTCCATTCCCCTAACGAGACCGTCGGTCGAATCCATAGCTATGGTTCTTACTCTCCTCTCACCAAGGTGTTGTGCTACTTCAAGCACAAGGTCCGCGGAGACACCTTTTATCAATTCTTTGCTGATTTTTAGAGCTGTATATATGGGTGGTAAGTCCCCACTTTCAAACTCCACATCTACTACCGCTCCTATGACCTGTACAACCTTCCCTTTTTCCTCCATGATTATTCTCCCCTATTTCATAGCTTCTATACTTGTGACTATTTCTATTAGCTCTTTGGTTATTGATGCCTGTCTGGCTTTGTTAAAATCAAGCATTAGCGCCTCTATCATGTTTCCAGCATTAGTAGTTGCTGCGTCCATGGCTGTCATTCTTGCTGCGTGTTCTCCTGTTAGGGATTCCAGCATTGCATCGTAGAGGAGTGTTATAACATATCTCGGTAACAAGGCATTTAATACTTCAGATTTGCTGGGTTCAAATATGTATTTTTCTATTATGTCTTGTTTTTCAGGTTTTTTTTCGATGGAAACGGGTAGCACTTTTTTTACTGTGCTTTTCTGGACAAGGACGTTTATGAATCTGTTGTAAATGAGATACACTTCGTCAAGCTCGCTGTTTACAAATTTTCTTACCACTTTGTTCATTATCCTCTGAGCATCGGAGTAGTGGGCCTTGTTTTTCAAGATCTCGGTATACACATCATCCGCTTCTATTCCCCTGAACTTGAAGTAGTTAAAAGCGCTTTTTCCGATGAGGGTCAAGTTGATGTTCTTATCGTTTAACTCATTTTTCATGAATCCTTCGGCTGCTTTTATGACATTATGATTGAATGCTCCGCATAGTCCCCTATCGGATGTTATGATGATTACTCCGACGTTCTTTACGTCTCTGAAGAAGAGAAGAGGATGTTCCATTGGTGATGCTGACTCAACAAGGGAGGAGACAATACTCTCTATTTTTTCCAAGTAGGGTCTGAATTGGGTGGTTGCTTCCTGAACCTTTCTCAGCTTTGCGGCTGCTACCATTTTCATTGCTTTGGTTATTTGCTGGGTTTTTTGTATGCTGGATATCTTCCTCTTGATGTCTTTCATACTGAGAGCCATGTAGTTTCGCTCCTTTTAGTTTTTGAATATGCTCTTGAATTCTTCAAGCGCCTTGTCGAGTTTAGACTTAAGTTCATCATCTATTTTCTTTTTTTCCTTTATGTCTTTGAATATATCGGGATACTTGGATTCTAAAAATGTGTACAGTCTCTCTTCATAGTCTCTTACCTTGTTTACATCTACTTTGTCTAGGAAGCCGTTTATGCCAGCGTATATTATTACTATTTGTTTTTCCACCGGTAAGGGTGCGAATGGGGGTTGCTTTAGCACTTCGGTAAGCCTTGCCCCTCTGTTTAATTGTTTTAGTGTTACCTTGTCTAAATCGCTGCCAAATTGGGCAAACGCTGCTAACTCTCTGTACTGTGCCAAAGAGAGTCTCAAATTACCTGCTACTTGCTTCATGGCTTTTATTTGAGCTGCACCACCTACCCTTGATACCGAGATTCCGACGTTCAGTGCAGGTCTAATGCCTGCGTAAAACAGGTCCGATTCAAGGTAGATTTGTCCGTCAGTTATTGAGATAACGTTTGTTGGGATATATGCTGATACATCTCCTGCCTGTGTTTCTATGATCGGTAGTGCTGTGAGAGAACCACCTCCCATTTCATCAGATAGTTTTGCGGCTCTCTCAAGGAGTCTTGAATGTAGATAAAACACATCGCCTGGATATGCTTCTCTACCAGGCGGTCTCCTGAGGAGTAGAGACACTTGTCTATAAGCTTGAGCGTGTTTTGTCAGGTCGTCGTAGATAATTAGCGCATGTCTCCCTGAATCCCGAAAGTATTCACCCATTGTAGCTCCTGCATATGGCGCTATATACTGCAGCGCTGCTGGATCAGATGCTGTGGCTGAAACAATGGTTGTATATTCCATGGCTCCTTCGTCTTCTAATCTCTTTTTTATTCTTGCTACGGTGGACCTTTTCTGGCCTATGGCGACATATATGCAGAAAACATCTGAGTCTTTTTGGTTAATTATGGTGTCTAAAGCTATTTGGGTTTTGCCTATCTGTCGGTCGCCTATTATGAGTTCCCTCTGTCCTCTACCTATGGGTATCATAGCGTCTATGGCCTTTATTCCGGTTTGTAGTGGTTCTTTGACAGGTTGTCTTTTTACTATTCCTGGTGCTTTTATTTCTATTTTTCTGAAGTGCTCGGATTGTATTGGCCCTTTACCGTCAAGGGGCTTACCAAGTGGATTCACTACTCTGCCTATTAAGGGTTCACCAACGGGCACCTCAGAAATCCTGTTGGTTCTCTTTACAGTGTCTCCTTCTCTTATGTTCTCATATTCTCCAAGGATTACAACACCTACGTTGTCTTCTTCTAGATTTAGGGCCATACCCATTGTTCCGTCTTCAAATTCTACAAGCTCGTTGGACATAACGTTTCTTAAGCCATACACCCTTGCTATACCATCGCCAACGCTCAGAACTTTTCCGACTTCGTTGATGTCAATGAAGTCTTTCAGTCCTTCTATCTCTTGTTTGATGATCTCGCTTATCTCGCTGGCTTTTATTTGCATTAGCACCCCCCCTATCTCAACACCAGTTTGGAGAGTCTCATGTCAAGCTTTGCCAAGTAGTTCTTCAAGCTTCCATCATAGATTACGTCCTCCAGTGTAGCTATGATCCCACCCATGAGACTCCCGTCAACGGTGAACTCGAATTCTATCTTTTTATTTAGTTTTTCTTCAAATGCCTCGGTTATTTTTCTTCTTTCTGTTTCTGTAAGGTTCCTTGCACTGGTTACAGAACCAGTTACCCTGCCAATCTTTTCGTTGACTCGTTTTTCAAATTCTTCTGAGATAGCTTCTATTAAGGAAAATCTGTTTCTGTTGAGCAAATAGAATAAAAAGTGTCTTAGTGCTGGTTGTGTTCCCAGTGTTAGTGTTTTTAAAACGACAGTTTTTTTCTTGTTTGGTACTATAGGAGCTGTTAGAAAAGATCTCAGTTCTGGTATATTTGTGATTATAAGTGTTATGTTTTTTAGCTGGTTCATCAAGATTTCAAGGTCCAAGGAACGCGTTTCCGCCAGAAGGAATAAAGCTTTTGAGTATCTTATGGCTATCTTCTTGTCAATCATTGTTATTTTTTCTCCCGATTAGTTCTATGAATCTGAAGTTGATGCTTTCGTGTTCTTCAGGGGATAGATGTTTAAACTTCTCTTTAAGTTTTTCAATGGTTTTATTTTTCAGTTTCATGAGTATATTCATCTTAGCTCTGTTGAGTAGTATTTCTCTTTCCTGTTCAAGTGAAGCTTCCAGCTTCTCTATGATTGATTTGGCTCCTTTCAGTATGGATTGAACCTCTTTTAACGCCATCTTTTCGAACATTTCCCTTATTTCATTTATTCTCTCGTTGAGGTTTGCTGTTTTCTTTTCTATTTCTTTCAATAGGTTTTCAGCCTCTTCTCGGAGTTTCTTGGCTTCTTCAAGCTCTTTGAATATCCTTTGTCTTCTTCCTCTGAAGTACGAAACTATGGGATCTTTCAGGAAATAGTAGAGAATGCCCACGAATATGGCGAAGTCTATCATTCTCCATGTCATATGTGGGGCAACTGTGGATTCAGCTGCTAAGGCGAGTTGAGATGAACCAAAAGTGGCAATGCTAACCAATGCTATTAAGATAAACCTTTTCATTTCCCCACCACCTTTGAGAATGCTACTTTTGAGAGCTCTTCTGCCATGTTTTCCACAAGATCCATCTCGTCCCTGAGAGATATTTCTACCTTCATTTCTTCTTGGACAAGCTTTTCTCTAATTTCTGCATTTTTCTCTGATACAAGCTTATCCCTTTCTCTGAAGGCCTTTTGGACTTTTTCTTCGTACTGCTTTCTTGCTTCTTCCTCAACGACACTTATATGTGTGTTGTACGTCTCCTCCTTTTGTTTCGCTTCTTTCATAAGTCTTGTTGCTTCTTCTTTTAGTGAATTTATTTCTTCTCTTCTCTTTCGTATGGTAGAGAGTATAGGTTTATAGAGTATTATATTTAGCAGGAGCAGGAGTATCAAGAACCCAATCATCTGGATGAAAACGCTGATGTTTATACTTACTCCCATTTCGTCCTCCAGCGATTTAGTCTATAAATACACCCGAAAAACTTTAGCATATAGTCCATTATGTGTCAATTACTCTTGCATAAATTGAGCACGGTGTCGTATGGTTTTCCGCTCTCACTGAGTTCTTTTATCATCTCTTTTATGATCTCTAGCTTGTCCGGAGATATAAACATAGCTTTGGGTTCCTCTTTTTCTACGTATGCGAGCACAGTTTCCATGAAATCCCCCTGGAATATGAGTTTTTCTATTTTTGTATGTTTCGGTAGCACCTTTTTAAGCTCTTCTTCTGCTCTTGTGAGTATGATTTCACCTATGGATGCGAATTCCCTCTTTGTTTCCTCTCCTACTTTCACGTAGGTCATAAACCTGTTTAGGAAGGATAGGTCAACCACGTAGACCAGGGTTACGTTGGTACATCTGTTGGGTTTTACAAACTCAGAGATGGTTTCCACCATGGTGTGTATGTCTTTGGGTTCTGTTACAACAACAAGCGCTGTGCACTTCATTATCCACCCACCAAGAGCCATATCATTGATATGGTTACGGATACAATCATGGAGACTCCTCCGAATTTCAAGAAATCGTTGAATGATATGGGAAACCCTGCTTTTTCCGATAGACCTGCTGTAACAACGTTTGCGCTTGCTCCAATGAGTGTTCCGTTGCCACCGAGGCATGCACCCAAAGCCAGAGCCCACCACAGCTTGTTACCAGAGTGTGGGATTACCTGGGTCATGTAACCCACCACCGGGAGCATTGTTGCTGTAAACGGTATGTTATCTACAAAGGCGCTGGCTATCGCACTTATCCAGATTATCAGTATAACTGCAAGGGTGAGGCTGTTTCCAGAGAAGTCTTTAACGGCTGTTGCTATCATGCTTATCATCCCGGTTTCTTCTGCTGCTCCTACGATAATGAAAAGCATCATGAAGAATACGAGGGTTGGCCATTCTATTTCCTTTTCTATGATTTCCACCACGTCGCTTCCGCTTATAACAAGTAGAAGCGATGCCCCTATTAATGCGGCTACAGAGGGCTCCATCTCGAAGAAGCCGTGCAACACAAAAAGCATTATCACAAAGGACAGGATGAACAGAGAATACCTCAGGAGTTTGGCATCAGTTATCCTGTACTCCATTCTTAGTTTGTTGATAGTTTCTTGGATATTGTTTACCTTGCCTTTTTTATACTCTTTGCCATAGAAAAGCTTTACAATAGTGATTTGGGCTATCATGATGATAAATATAACAGGTGTGAGATTGATAATGAACTGATTGAATGTGAGATTTGCATATGAACCTATCATTATGTTTGGTGGATCTCCTATGAGCGTTGCTGTACCACCTATATTTGATGCTATTACTTCGGGTAGGAGAAGGCTAAATGGGTCGATGTTTAGAATTAGGGATATTTCTATTGTGACAGGTACAAGCAGGAGCATTGTTGTTACATTGTCAAGGAACATACTTACTACTGCTGTTACAAACATCAGCACTGTACTCAGTATCATGACATTGCCACGGGATATCTGGTAGGACTTGTACGCTAACCACTGGAATATGCCTGTTTTTTTCATCACACCCACAATTATCATCATGCCCATCAGGAGGAATATAACATTGAAGTCAATGGCTCTCATTGCTTCCTTGAATGAAATTACAAAGTAACCGGGGTAAAATTTTCCTATTGTGTAAGAAATGAATAACAATAAGCTTGCACCGAGTGTAGCAGCGAGTGTTCTGTGGAATATGTCCAAGGAAATGAGAACGAAGATTGATACAAGTATCACCGTTGCTATCCAGAAGGCGGGCGTTATAGTTCTAATTAGTGTGATGTTTTCGTAATAGTCGTATGTATTGTTTTCAGGATCATAATAGAGGGAATGTTCATTTAAGGTGGTTTTGATGGTTTTATACGTATTTTTTGAGAATTCCATTTCTATGTTGTTGATGCGGATTGATGGTGGCAGGGAGATGGTTACAATGTAATCCCCCTTTGGAGAGGTGAGCACGCTTTTTTGAACCTTTCCGTTTACGAGTATGCTTACCTTTACACTGTCTATTGGCTTGCCGTGTGGATCTTTTATTGCACCGCTTGCTCTAAAGGAAAACCCAAAGGAGTGCACCTCTGCGATAGGTACAAATATTAGGATTAAAAGTATTAGTCTTTTCATCTGGAGAATGTCCTGAGGAGTTTCCTCAATTCTTCTTCTGAAGTGAAGTGTATTTCTACCCTGCCCTTGTTGTGCTTGAAGTTGATCTTGACTCTCATGTTGAGCAGTTCGGATAACTGCTTTTCGTAGTGTTTTACTGTCTCGTTTTGCAGAGTATATATTACTTTTTCGGTTTCCCTTACACTTAGCTTCTTTCTTTTTATTTCTTTTGCCATCTCTAGGGCTTTCTCTTCGTCTTTGAGGGATAATAGTGCCCTGGCGTGTCCTGCTGTAATATCCCCGTTTTTCAGCATGGTTATAACTTGATGAGGGAGGGATAGTAACCTGAGTGTGTTGGATACGGTGGTTCTGTCTTTTCCTATTTTTTCTGCGAGTTTTTCTTGGGTATATCCGAATTTTTCCATGAGTGTTTTGTATGCCATGGCCTCTTCAACTGGATTGAGATTGCTTCTGTGTATATTCTCTATAAGTGCTATCTCAAAAGACTCTTCATCCTTTATCTCTTTTATTATTGCTGGGATAGTGGAGAGTCCAGCAAGCTTTGATGCTCTTACTCTTCTTTCTCCTGCCACTATTTCAAACTCTTCTTCTCCTGTGCGTCTTACTATTATTGGTTGCAATACCCCTTTTTCCTTTATGGAGTTTGCAAGTTCTCTTAGTTCGTCTTCGCTAAAGTTTGTTCTTGGTTGGTGGGGGTTGGGGAGTATAGAGTCAACAGGTATGTTGACAATCTCGTTATTATCTATGACTGTGTCTCCGAATATAGCTGATAGCCCTCTTCCCAATCTGTTTTTAGCCATACTTTAGGACCTCTTTTGCAAGGGACATATAGCTTTGACTGCCTATTGATTTTATGTCATACATGAGTATAGGTCTTCCAAAGCTTGGGGCCTCTGCAAGACGCACATTCCTGGGTATTATTGTATTGAATACATATTGAGGGAAGTGTTTTTTAACCTCCATTTCTATTTGCTTTGATATGTTGTTCCTTTTGTCGTGCATGGTGAGAAGAATTCCACTTATTTTTAAGAAAGGATTGAAGGTTTTTTTGACGAGGTTTATGGTATGCAATAGTTGAGCGAGTCCTTCTATAGCGAAATATTCGCACTGGACGGGTATAAGGGCTGAGTGGGCTGCAACTAGCCCATTTATTGTTAGGAGTCCAAGGGATGGTGGGGAGTCTATAATTACATAGTCATAGCCTCTTACGTTTTTGAGAATTTTTTTAAGTACGAATTCTTTATCCTTTTGGGACTGTATTTCGTACTCGAATCCTATAAGAGATATATTGGAAGGTGCTATATAAAGGTTATCCGTGGCTGTTGCCTGAACAATGGATTCTAGGGTTCTGCTTCCTATGAGTGCATGGTAAATACAGGTATCCACTTGGATGCCCAGACCTCTGGTGGAATTGGCTTGTGGATCCATATCCACTATCAAGACTTTCTTTCCATAGACAGCCAGTGATGCTCCAAGATTTATTGTGGTGGTTGTTTTGCCAACCCCACCTTTTTGATTGGCAACTGCGATTATTTTCATTCCATCACATCCTATACACTGAGGAGGACTTCCATTATTCTTTCGCATGCATTGTTCTTGCACAGCCGGCCTGTTCTTTTAGACATTTCTTTCAATTGCCCAGGCGTAAGTGATGATACAATACTTTCTAATTTTTTTCCACTTAAATCTTTGTCGGAAATAACTATAGAAGCTCCGGCCATTTTAAATATGTTGGCGTTTTTCGCCTGGTGGTTGTAAATGGCATAGGGATAAGGCACAAGTACAGATGGAATAGAGAAGCAGGCTATTTCTGACAGACTTCCAGCTCCGGATCTAGAGATTATTAGGTGTAGATTTTTGTAAAATGATGGCATGTCCTCTATAAATGGTAAAGCCCTCCATGACGGTTTGTATCTTTTGTAATGGGACATTACCTTTAAGAAGTCTTCCTCGCCTGTTTGATGAATCACGGTTATGTTCAGTTTCGTCACCTCTGCAAACTCCATAAGGGCATGGTTTATGCGCCTTGCTCCTCTACTGCCTCCAACTACTCCAATGGTTAGGGGCCCGGTTTTCCATTCCTTTATTTTGGGTTTGGTTTTGAATCTCATTGGGTTGCCAACAGTTATACTATTGTTGAAATATTTGGATGTCTCGCTAAAATTTACAAATACATGGTTTACAAGCCTTGATAGGACTCTGTTTGCTTTACCGGGTATAGAGTTTTGTTCTACTATAGCAGTTTTCAGTTTTAATATCCGGGCTGCCACGAGTACGGGTATTGTTGTATATCCTCCGAATCCTATTACTGCTAGTGGTTTTATGGATTTCAGTAATTTCATTGAGTGGATTGTTTCCTTCATAACACCTATTGATGAAATAGTCTTTGTTGTTATGTCTTTACCCGCAAAGCCCCTTGTGTTCAAGAGTATGTAGTTAGCGCCTGAATTGGGTAGTGTTTTTCTTTCAATGCCGAATTTTGAGCCTATAAATGTGCATTTGAATCCTATATTTTCAGCGAATTTCAGGAAACTTAAAGCTGAGAATAGATGGCCACCTGTACCCCCACCTGTTACAACTATTGAAGGAGGATTCATTGTTTTGTTCTCCTTGCTGTTATTATGCTTCGTGTTTTATCGCTGAATATCTTGGTTACTTCAATGATAGTATCGCCTATTGGTATAACATCTTTATTGTGTGTTATCAGTATTAGTTGAGATGATTGTGATATTTCTTTTATTACTTTCATCATGCCCTCTAACACCTTTCCGCTTACGCCAGAGTCTATTTCGTCAAGGACTACAGTGGGTGACATTTTTCCGTACTTGAGCATAACTCCTATTAGCGCAAGTATGAATCTTGCCTTTTCTCCTCCACTTGCTATCTTATTTATATCTCTGGGTGGGAAATCTGGGTTTGCGGAGAACAGTATGTCTACATTATCCATACCGGTTGAATTCAAGTTGCTTCTCTCAAATAGGAATTCAACGGTGCTATGAGGCATCATCATGATTGATGTGTATTCCTTCAGCATTGTTTCTATTTTTTTCGCCACATGTTTTCTTTGTTGGCTTAGGTGTATAGCTATTTCTTCTACCTCAGCTTTTGTTTTTTTAATCCTTGCTTGTACCCACTCTATCTCTGATTCAAGCTCTTCTATTTTTTGGAGGTTTTTGTGGAGTTGGTCTTTTTCTTTCACTATTGCATCCACGGGTTTTGAGAACTTCCTTTGAAGTGATTCAAGTTCAAATAACCGGGATTCTATGGAGTCTATCTCTGAGTTTATTGTCTCCTCTGAAAGTTTGTAAATTTCGTCTCTGTACTCTGATAGTATTAGGTTTGCCTTGTGGAGAAAAGAAAGTAGTTCTGTCAATTGAGAATTCATTTCTACAATCTTCTCCAGGTGAGCTAAAGCGCTGCTTAAAAGCTGCTGTAGTGTGTGATCACCTTCGTACATAATGTTTATCAAATCGAGTATTCTTTCTCTTATTGTACTTAGTTTTTTTGCTGTCCTCAGTTTATTGAGCAGTTCTTCGTATTCACCGCTCTGGGGATTAACCTTTTCTATTGCCTCAAGTAGCACTTCTGGATGCGTGTCCTTTATGGATTTTAGTGTTGACTGAAGTTCCTGTTCTCTATGTTTTGTTTTTGTCAGTTCCTTGAATGCTCTGCGGAACTCTTCTTTGAGCGTTTTGTCGACAAATTTGTCCAGCATTCCAATGATATGGTTTGATGAAAAAGCCTCCAGCCCGTAGTTTTGGGATATAGTTGATATTAACGTGTCTTTTAGTTCGGATAGCGCTCTTGTGCTTATGGGCTCATGATTGATGAAACTTCTGGTTCTGCCTTTGAAGAAGTGTTTTTCTATGACTATTTCTTCGTCCTGTACCCCGAATCTTGAGAGTAATTGCCTCTGAGATTCTGTTAGCTTCCAGATGGTTTTTACGTATGCTCTGTTGGAGAATTTCCCTATTACTGATGTATCTGGCTTCGTGGAGAATAAATTTTCCACTGCTTTCAGTATGATAGACTTTCCCGCTCCGGACTCACCTATTATTATGTTGATATTTGTTAGTTCAATGTCTGTGTGTTCTATAGTTAGAAAATTACTTATGATTAATCTATTTATCATCAGTTATGTATCTAACTTTTCTTTCTTCCCATCCTAATTTTGTACGGAGTATTTCGAAGTAGTTTTTTTCCTTAAAAGCTATTAGTTTGAGACTTTTTGATGATTTTTCAAGGAGTATCTTATCCTTTTGTTTTAGCGAGAATCCCATTTGCCCATCCAAAGTTAGAAAGACGTCCTCTATTTTTTCGTTAAATTCAATCATTAATTTACTGTTATGTGGTATTACTATTGGGCGGTTTGATAGGGTGTGTGGACATATGGGTGTCAATATAAAAGAATCCAATGTGGGGAACACAATAGGTCCTCCTGCTGCCAGGTTGTAGGCAGTTGAGCCTGAGGGTGTTGAGACTATTAAACCGTCCGCGTGATATGTTGCTATATACACCATTTTCGTTCCGGATATGAGTGATGTTTTGACGCTTATTATCCTTGCAAGGGCTCCTTTGTTGATAACAGCATCATTGAACACGGTTTTCTTTATGGTTTTATTGTTTGGCCTTGTCAGTGTAACGTCTATCATCATTCGTTTTTCTATTATAAAGTGCCCCTTCTCAAATACGTTACTTAAGGCCTCGTTCATTCCTTGCAGCGGAACCTCGGTGAGAAAACCCATTCTCCCTAAATTGACGCCCAGTATGGGTATATCGCTCTCAGATTCACTTATGGCCCTTGCTGCGGAGATAAAAGTTCCATCTCCGCCCAGTACTATGACAAGGTCAACTTTCTGTGGTATATCCTCTCTTTTTGTGCCTGGCTTGTTAACCGCGGTTGCTATTTCATTTCCGAGCACTACTTTGATCCCAAGCTTGGATAGGTATTTATGTAGTTTTAGGACTATTTTCCCTATGTTTTCTACTTTTGTTTTAGCTATTATTCCCACTCTATTGAACATCACAGCCCCATTTCTCTCAGAGTTCTGACGAACAGTCTGCTGGTTAGCTCATCTATGTTGCAGAAGTGGATTTCTTTCAGGTATTCGGAGTGTCTAAGGAAATTGAGGGTTGCTTCAGTGATAACTTTTGTTGCTCTTTCCTTTGGAAATCCAAATATGCCAGAGCTTATAGCTGGTATGGATATTGAGCTGAGTTTCAGTTCTTCGGCTCTTTTCAGAGCGTTTGTTACTGTTTTTCTCAACTTGTTTTCCTCATCACCTTCTCCCCATACTGGCCCTACAGCGTGTATAACGTATTGTGACTTGAGTTTCCCTGCACCAGTTACAGCAGCTTCTCCAACGGGTACATGTCCTATTTTGTTGCTTTCCTCTTGTATGATTTTGCCTCCCTTTTTGACTATAGCACCGGCGACTCCTCCACCATGTTTTAGGTATGAGTTAGCTGCGTTTACTATGGCATCGGTATCTTCCTCAGTTATATCTCCCTGGATCACTTTGAGTTTTGTTCCGTTTATTATGCTTTCCTTAAGGAGTTTCATATTTTTTATCCTCCTTTTATTGAATATTTTAGTTTTCTTATCATGGAGCCGTCAAGGAGTAAGATCAGAGGATAAGGTCCGGATATTTCTCTTTCTTTGTATGTTTGGTCTAAAGTGCTTTCTGTTGTCTTGCTTAGTAAATGGTTGCTGTTGTATATCGGTATGATGACGCTAACACAGGGCATTTAATATTTCCTCCAGCTTTTTAACAGTTTTTCTTAGTGTAAGTTTGTTCTCTACTATAAGTCTACCGTTTCTTCCTGTATTTTCCAGTGATCGTTCGTCTGAACATACTGTTGTTAAAGCGGTTGATATGTCATCTGGGTTCGTACCACATACTGTTACAGAGGTACGGTCTGCTACTTCTAGGATGCCGGTGGCGTAGGTGGCAATGGTTGGTATGCCACAGGCCATTGATTCAACGACCACGTTATCAAATCCTCCTTTCTGGGAGGGAACAACACAGACATCAAACATAGAGTATATCTCTGGTGTTGCTTCTAAAGCCCCGAGGAATTTTACCCTGTTTGTTATTCCATAGCGATTCACCATTTCAATGAGTTTTTCTTTGAGGTTTCCGTCTCCTATTAGTACAAGTATCGCATTTAATTTGCTTTTGAAAAACGCTTCCACCAATACATCTGCTCCCTTTGGGTTATAGAATCTTACCACGGATCCTACAACAAACGCTTCTACTGGTATGCCATACTTTTTTCTCGTTGAGTTTCTAATATTTTGGGAGAGTGGTTTGAAGTATTCTGTATCTATTGGGTTGTGCAGAATGGATATTTTGTTCTTCACTTTGGGTAGAACCCTTATTAGGTGGTGTTTAACTTGCTGTGAGTTTACCATGTATATTTTGCTTTTCTCTGATAGTTTTTTTATTGCAAGTTTCCTGTGGAGCTTTCTCTCCCATTTCCATTCTGTGCTTCCTATGAAAGTTAGTATAGGTATTCTTGTTTTCAAGAGAGCTAATTTTGTTGTGTAGTCTGCTAGAAATTCAAATGTGAAAACTGCATCCGGATTTAGATTCTTTATCATTTTTCTTAACTTTAGAAACACATCTATTCTGTATGATTTGAGAGCGCTGTTGCCCTCGGATGT
>VAPK010660966.1_pt1 | contig 14228 bp, 17 predicted proteins | sample 3395031 | NCBI WGS metagenome assembly VAPK01 (sample SAMN08290443, study PRJNA428436) | hydrothermal vent metagenome | isolation source: Deep-sea hydrothermal vent chimney 1 | place: Pacific Ocean: Juan De Fuca Ridge | reverse complement strand
GTGTGGACCTAAAGTTATGAGTAATTTGGTGCAACAAGAGTTGCATGAACTTCATATTCCATTTGTTCAGATTCATTTTGAACTTTTCGATATGGTTTAGGGGAAAAGTATGCGTGAAAAATGGGCAAAACGAATCGTATTTCTCACAGCACTGATAGTAATAGTGTTGGCGTTTGTATTTGCTCGTATTCAGAATCCGGTCAAATTGACTGAGCTGAAGCAACCTGTTGTTATTGATTCGAAACATATAGAAACAGGGCGACAAATTTATCAGCAACAACACTGTGGATTTTGTCATTCTATCGCCGGGCAAGGTAACCCACGTAACCCGCTTGATGGTGTAGGGTCAAAACGTAGCGCAAGTGAGTTACGTAATTTTATTACCGGGGCAGATACGTTACAGGGGATATTAACGACGAGTATAAGAAAGAGGAAACAGAGGAATAGAGAACTCTCAGCCGATGAACTTGATGCTTTGGTTCTTTATATGCAGAGTTTATAAAGTATGGGGTAGATCTTACATTTCATATTTTAAAAGGCTCACGCTGGAAATTCAGAATGCTTACAATGATACAGAACGTTTTGTTAGCAATAAACCGTTAATTTTGGAACAATGTCAGCTAAACTTTTAATGTAATAAAATACTAATAAGATAAAATAAGGTTCCTGATGTCTTCTTCTCGTTCACACTTTGTGCTGAATAACCCGCTTCAATTTATTAAGCGGGTTTTCAATGGCTTTCGTGCTAACCAGGGCTTCTTGTTATCGGGTGCTATTGCCTATTATACCTTGTTGTCGATTATCCCTATGATTGCGCTTATTCTGGTGATGCTGTCGCAATTCCAGGAGCCGCAAAAGTTACTTGATGTGTTGCGTGAATATCTTGCGTTAGTCACACCGGGGCAGGTTGATGTGGTGGTCAACCAGGTCCAGGTGTTTCTTCAGAACTGGAAAGTGATTGGCGTGTTAGGTTTTGCCTTGTTGTTGTTTTTCAGTTCATTTGCCTTTACCGCATTGGAAAATGCCATGTCGGTGATCTTTTTTCATCGCTTTTATATTAAACGTCGTCGTTTTCTTGTTTCTGCAATCATTCCCTATATTTATATTTTATTATTAGCGGTCGGCTTACTGTTGGTGAGTATGGTCAGTGGGTTTTTACATTCGTTGCAGTTAGAGTCGCTCGTCCTGTTTGGTCATCAATGGTCACTGAACAATATGGGAACTGTTTTGATCTATTTGCTTGGCTTCAGCGGTGAGATTGTATTACTGACATCTCTTTACCTGGTGATGCCAGTGGGTCGCCTGTCAGTGCAGCATGCGTTGATCGGGGGTATCACGGCAGCGTTATTATGGGAGTTGATGCGACATTTCCTGGTTTGGTATTTCTCAACATTATCGCTGGTTAATGTGATCTATGGTGCTTTTACCACCTCGATTATTATCCTGGTGAGTTTAGAAGTGGCGTCGATTATTCTTTTGTTAGGTGCACAGGTGATCGCGGAATATGAACGTATTGGCACTGAGCATAAAAATACTCATGGTTTGCAGAGTGAGTAAGGTGATTTAAATAGCCGCTCTTAGATTTTACCTGTGAAGAGTATTGTAGCAATAAAGACCATTAAATCATTTATAAATCAATAAGTTGAGATAGTATGAATACCAATACAATTGCTAGAAACTCAGTTGTTAATCCGTAATAACCTGGTTGAGTAATCCACGTGGCGATGCGCACTATGAAACAACACATAACTTTAATCCAGGCTTAGTGGTTAATATTTAAATATAAAAAGCTATAAAAAGGGGATGGCGGATTAAATTTTAACCATGTTTCCAGGAATCAACTATATTAATTAATATGTGCGGCCGATTTTCACAAAGTTCTTCCCCTCAGGATTATGCCGAGCTTTTTGGCCTGGAGTCCGGGTTATCTTTTTCCCCTCGTTATAATGTTTCACCCAACTCAGATATTCTGGCTTGTCGGGTTTCACTCGAAGGTAACAAGGAGCTGGTTCCCTTACACTGGGGATTAGTGCCTTCCTGGTCGAAGGGATTAGATAAACGGTTTAGTATGATAAATGCACGGGCTGAAACGGTTGCGTCTAAACCGGCTTATCGTGCACCGTTTCGTCGTCATCGTTGTTTGATTCCGGTTGATGGTTTTTATGAGTGGCATGAAGAAAACGGTAAACAACCTTATTACATTAAACACGTGCATGACACGCCGTTAGTGTTTGCAGGCTTGTGGGATCACTGGGATGATGGTGAAGGGGATAGACTGGAGTCTTGTTCTATTATTACCTGTGAGGCCAGTGCGTTTATGTTACCGATTCATGAACGTATGCCGGTGATTCTTAAAGCGGAAAAGTTTGATGATTGGTTAGAATCGCAAGATACTGATTATTTACAATCATTGCTTTTACCTTATGCGGAGTCGGATATTGAGATGTACCCGGTTTCACTTGCGCTGAATAATCCACGCTATGACAGTGCAGAGTTGCTTAATCATTTATAATTAAAAGGTAAATGCTAGCAATTCAGTTATTATTTCGTAGTAACCTTGTATTACCATAGACAGAAATACATCTGTCTTGTTATTTTTTTTGTTAGGTTATATTTCTTTCATATTGAACATAAACAGGTCGATTGACATGAAAAAAATTACAATTGTGGGTGCAGGTTTTGCGGGTTTAAGCGCCGTGCGACAGTTACGCAAACAGGACAAAACTTGTGAAATTACTCTGATATCACCTCTTGCTGAATTACATTACCTGCCTGGTTTGATTTGGGTTCCCAGCGGTTTGCGTAAGCGTGAAGATATTATTGTGCCGCTGGAAAATTTCTTCCGCCGTATGAATGTGAAATTTCATCAGGGCAAGGTGACTGGATTGCGTGATGCTGGACGCGTGGTTGAGACAGATAATGGTGAGGTGAATAATGACGGTTTGATTATTGCCTCTGGTGGACGTTTTATTAAAAAACTGCCGGGTATTGAACATGCCATTACACCTTGTGAAGGTATTGCTGCTGCTGAGAAAATTCGTGATCGACTGGCTGAAATGAAAGGTGGCACGATTGCCTTTGGTTTTGCCGGCAATCCTAAAGAGCCATCGGCTATGCGTGGTGGCCCCATGTTTGAATTTTTGTTTGGCACGGATACTTTATTGAGAAGGCAAGGGCGACGCGATAAATTTGATCTTGTATTTTTTAGTCCTGCACCTAAACCAGGCAATCGCTTAGGGCCAAAAGCGGTGGGTAAGTTATTGGGAGAGATGAAAAAGCGTAATGTTCAAACGCATCTGGGCGAAAAAATGAAGGCTTTTGAGAGTAACAAAGTCATTACTGAAGGAACTGAGTTTGATGCTGATCTGATTATTTTTATGCCTGGAATGACAGGTAATAAGTGGTTTGATAACAGTGATCTACCTCGTTCCGAAGGTGGTTTAATCAAGGCTAATGAGCATTGTAAGGTAGAAACAATGGATGCAGTTTATGTTGCTGGCGACTCAGGTAGCTTTCCCGGACCGGACTGGATGCCTAAGCAAGCTCATATGGCAGACTTACAAGCAGAAGCTGCAGCAAAAAATTTACATGCTGAATTAAATGGTCAAACTGCGGATACTGGTTTTAAGGTAGAGTTGCTCTGTATTGTTGATAGTAATGACAAGGGCATAATGGTGTCACGGACTGAAAAGCGAAATATTATGTTACCTGGAACGGTTGTTTTGCACTGGGCTAAACGATTCTTTGAATGGATGTATCTGCGTAAGTATCGTTAGACATTCATTATACAATTTCTCTTCTTTGCCTCTGTTTTTCTGCTTGTAATGGCACTTATGAATGTTTACCTCTGGCGACGTTTCTTGCATTTACTTTCTTATAATAAGTATCAGGGCAAAACAGGTGTGAGAAAATAATTGTTTCTAATATAAGCTGCCATATATTAGCGGTAATTGTTATTGGAGTCTGTTTACAGGTTTAGCTTACTGAAGGCTTAAGAAATAAATTAAATTTGTGAAAATAAAAATTTAAACAAAATGGAGATGTAATGCATAAATATATATTTATATTATTTATATTCCCGGCGGTATGTTTTTCTGAAACATCTCTCTGGCAGATTTCTAAAAACGGCAATGAATTATATTTAGGTGGTACGATTCATGTGCTTAAAAAAGAAGATTACCCTTTACCAGTTGAATTTGCTAAAGCCTTTAAAAAGTCAGACATACTTGTGTTTGAAACAGATATTGAAAAAGCAAAATCCCCTGAGTTTGCTCAAAAAATGGTTCAGATGTTTACCTACCCTCCAGGCAAGTCAATTAAAGAGGCGATAGACAGAAAAACATTTAGTAAACTGAAAAAACACCTGACTGAGAGAAATATTCCTATTGATTTATTTCTTCATTATAAACCCTCAATGATTGTTCTTATGTTAACTGTTATAGAGCTTCAGAAAATGGGCATGGTGGATATTGGTGTTGATGAGTATTTTTATAAAAAAGCCAAACAGGCTGGTAAAGAAACAACCTATTTTGAAACAACGGATGAGCAACTAAAATTTCTTCTTGTCATGGGTAATGGTAATGAAAACGAAATGATAATGAGCACGATCAATGACATGAATAAAATGGAAACTATGATGGCTGTGATCAGGTCTGCCTGGTTAAAGGGTGATGAAAATAAAATGGCCGAGATGACGTTAGCTGATATGATACGTGACTACCCTGACATGTATCAAACATTATTAGTTAAGCGAAATAACAACTGGATGCCTCATATAGAACGTATGATGAACGATAAAAAAGTTGAAATGGTTTTGGTTGGTGCGTTGCATTTGGTTGGCAAAGACGGTTTATTACAACAGCTCCGAAGTAAAGGTTATAGCGTTAAGCAATTCAGGTAGGTTATTATTGACTCATTATGATTACAAAATCCAGTTTACAAAAAGCCGCTGAACAAAAGATTATCTCAGCAGAACAGGTTGAACCGCTTTATCAGTTTCTTCATGAACAACCATCCGATTCTCTATCGGATAATCGCGAAGAACCACTCCGATTTATACGCAGCTTTGGCGATGTGTTTATCACGCTGGGTGTGGTTCTGTTAGTGGTGTCTATTAACCTGTCGAGCATTTCCGGTATTTATTATTTACTTCCCGCAGCCTTTTTTGTACTTGTAGCGGAGTGGTTAGTACGTGTGCGTCGTTTGGCCTTGCCGGGTATGGCTATTCTGCTTTCAATTTTATTTTTTGTGAATAAATCGACGACATTTGAAAATGAAAACGCGACAATTTTTGAGTTTGCAGTATTGAGTATTACCAGCTTGATGTTTTACCTTCGTTATAAAATGCCCTTTAGTCTTTTACCATTAGCCGCGAGTATGGTGGCAATGTTTATTATTTTTATGGGTTTTGATGTCTTTAAAACCCCGATTGTTTTTGCTGGATGTGGTTTGATCGTTTTTGCCGTTGCTTTGTGGTTTGACTCGCAAGATACACAAAGGGTATCGCACCTGAGTGACAGTGCGTTCTGGTTGCATTTGCTGGCGTCGCCGTTGATTGTTCATGGTTTGATGGTTTCTATGCTGGTAAGTGAGCAGGAATGGTTAGCGATGTTGAATAAAGAAGTCCTGATTATTGTGTTCTTCGCCGGGTTCTTTTTACTCGCATTACTGGTTGACAGACGTGCCATGCTCATTTCTACGCAACTGTATATCATTTATGCGCTTACACAATTGTTTAAGGACAAGCTTAATAGCACTGAAGACATTATTATTTATGTCTTAATCGCATTGGGATTATTTGTGATTTATTTTGGTGCCTATTGGTACAAGACACGTCGATTTATATTTGGCGCTTTGTCGGGCAGTGTTATTAGTCGCTACATCCCTGATCTCAATATTCAGGATGTAAAAAGATAAGTAAGTTAAGCGTAAAGCCAACAAAAACAACAAGATAGCGTAATTATTAACAATAACACGAATGGTGTTATTGAGAATGTTTGGTGAGTAGGAAAGCTCTGTGATAAGTATATAGGTTGATAGTTCACAATATATGAACTATAGTTCACATATTGTGAACTGTATGTATTTGTATTTATGAGTCAGCTAGGAAATGCTTTATTTACGACTACCCAGCAAAAAGTGCTGGGATTATTGTATGCGCATCCCGATAAAAGTTTTTACACTAAAGAGATCCTAAGGTTAACGGGAATGGGTGTTGCGACTATTAAGCGTGAGCTGGATCGTATGTTGGCTGCTGGTATTTTGAGTATGAATAAAATCGGTAATCAACATCATTATCAGGCAAATAAGTCTTGCCCAATTTATTCAGATTTATTAAATATAGTACGCAAAACCTTTGGTGTGACTGATGTGTTGCAAGAAGCTTTAGAACCCCTGGATTCACAAATTGATTTGGCTTTTGTCTATGGTTCGATGTCGAAGGGGATGGATACTGCCAGTAGTGATATTGATTTAATGATTGTGACTGATACATTGGCTTATGCTGATGTTATTTCTGAACTCACTGATGCAGAAGTATTACTTGGCAGAACAATTAACCCAACTATTTATGATAAACAGCAATTAAAGAACAAACTACAATCAGAAAATGCATTTATTACGCGGGTGATGGAACAACCCAAAATAATGATAAAGGGAACAGAAGATGCCATTAGAGAATTTAAATAATCTGGTTAAGATAGGAAAGCTTAAATTAGAACCGCCGGATCAAGCTGAATTTGATGGCATGATCAGTTCAGCCAAGCGGCGTTTGCAAGACACTCAGGTTGTTGGTTTGTCAGAAGAAGGAAAATTTTCATCAGCTTATGGAGCTGCACACTCTTTAGCCCTGGCATGGTTATCGTTCTGATAATCGTTATTTAGTCTTCCAGTGTTTACAACAGACCATTGGTTTAGAAAATATAAAATGGCGTGTGTTGGATAAATGCCACAAGCAACGAAATTTAGCTGAATACGAAGGCAATCTTGAAATTACTCCACAGTTGCTACAGGAATTAATTACGATAGTAAAAGAGCTGCTGAAGTTAGTAGAAAATTTAGGTGCTGTGAAATAGATATACGCTTATCAATAATAAAGCCTTATTGCTTTCAGCGTATTTCAGAGAGCAATCTGTTATATTTGAACATTAATTATTTAAGAGGACGGAACCATGTTTATTAATGACTTGTTGGGTGTGATTTTCAGTTTTTGGACTGCCTTGGCCATATTAATTATTATTGTGGTGAAGTCTTCGGTTAAGTTTGTACCGCAGAATCGGGCTTATGTTGTTGAGCGATTTGGTAAATACAATAAAACCATGATTGCTGGTCTTAATATCCTTTTTCCCTTTATAGACAAAGTGGCTTATAACCAGTCATTGAAAGAACATGCTTTTGATGTGCCAAGCCAGGCGGCAATTACCAAAGATAATATTTCACTGGTGGTTGATGGTGTTCTGTATATTAAATTGCTTGATCCTTATAAAGCGTCTTATGGTGTCGATAATTATGTCTATGCGGTAAGCCAGTTAGCGCAAACCACCATGCGTAGTGAGATTGGTAAAATTGATCTGGATAAAACATTTGAAGAACGTGAAAGTCTGAATACAAATATTGTACATGCGATTAACACAGCATCTGCACCCTGGGGTGTACAGGTATTGCGCTATGAAATTAAGGATATTGAACCACCACGTACTATTTTAGATGCGATGGAACGTCAGATGAAAGCTGAACGTGAAAAACGCGCAACCATTCTTGAGTCAGAAGGTAGTCGTCAGTCGTCTATTAATGTGGCTGAAGGTGACAAGCGGGCACAGGTGTTAGCGGCAGAAGCGGATAAGGCACAACAGATTTTAAGAGCGGAAGGTGAAGCGCAGGCGATTATTGCGGTTGCCAATGCACAGGCACAGGCACTTGATACTATTGGTAAGGTTGCTAAAACGGATGAAGGCCAAAAAGCGATTCAACTTGACCTGGCTGAAAAAGCGATTGAAGCAAAACACGCAATTGCGAAAGATTCTACAGTGGTATTGTTACCTGATGGTGGCAGTAATGCGGCTACGGTAGTGGCTGAAGCAATGACGATTATTAATACGTTAAATACAGGTAAAACAGCTGGATAACAAATGGCAATAGAAGGAGTATGGAATGATTGTTGATTATATTGTCGCTCATCAGGCTGAGTTTTGGCTGGTGTTTGGTTTTGCGTTGCTGGCGTTAGAAGTTATTACTGGTTTTACCGTGGGTGTGTTTTTGTTTGCCGGTTTAGGAGCTCTGACGACGGGTGGCTTAATGAGCTATGGTGTACTGCCAGCAACATGGGTTGCAGGTATTTCCTGTACCGGTATTAGTACGGGTGTGATTACCGCACTGCTGTGGAAACAGTTGAAAAAATTACAGGGCGATAGTTCGATAGAAAAAGACAATAGCAGTGACCTGGTAGGATATTCGTTTATTGTTGAAAGTGAAATTACAATGACTAAACCAGGTTCGACACATTATTCCGGTATAAGCTGGAAAGTCGAGATTGATAAGGATGCCGGTGTAAACACGATTGAAGCAGGGCAAAGTGTCTCGGTTAGCTCGGTTGATGTTGGTGTGTTTAAGGTTAAATTATCTGAATAGAAATATTTTCAGAAAAAAATAATAAAAAAATATTAAGGTGTAGCTGTTTAGTGGCAATAAAACCGACTATTTATAAATTTAGAATTTCGTTATCCGATCTTAATCGTAATTATTACGATACGCTTAACTTAACACTTGCACAGCATCCTTCTGAAACCATTGAACGTATGATGGTGCGTGTTTTATCTTATTGCATCAATGCTCAGGAGAACCTGGTCTTTACCAAAGGCTTAAGTGATATAAATGAACCTGACCTGTGGGTACGTACGCTCGATGATCAAATTTCATTATGGATTGAAGTTGGCGAACCTGCTGATGACAGAATAAAAAAAGCGAGCCAGCATGCGTATGCAGTTAAGGTTTATTGCTTTAATTCAAAAGCGGATGTTTGGTGGAGCCAGGTAAAGGGAAAAGTTAATCAGCTCAAGGTATCTGTTTTTAAATTTGACTGGAAAAATATTCAGGCATTAGCGTCACTGGTGCAGAGAACGATGGATGTTTCTATTAGCATTACCGGTGATACTGCCTATGTCGCGACCGAGTCAGGAGAGTGTGAAGTAAACTGGGTGGTATTGCAGGAAATAAGTGACTAGTTATTCTATACATTAAATTGAGTGATTTTCAATAAGTTATAAAAAATATTTTCAGGTGTTAAAAACTAATGTTAAAAGCAATTATAAAATTCTTTGATGAAAAAATAAATGTGGTTGAACCACAGGACCTTGAGCACCCCTTACGTTTGGCAACGGCTGTGTTAATGGTTGAAATGATGCTGAATGATGGTAAATCACATGACTCGGAAGAAAAGGTTTTAAAGGAAAAACTACAACAAATATTTTCGCTATCGAATTTAGAAACCAGTGATTTGTTTGAATTGGCGCATGATGAAATAAAACAGGCTGTCGATTTTCATCAGTTCACAAGCCTTATCGCCAGGAATTTTTCGCAACAACAAAAAATAAAAGTGATCGAGAATTTATGGGCTGTTGCATATGCGGATAAGCATATAGATCCGTATGAAGAATTAATGGTAAGGCGCATTGCTGATTTAATTTATGTTTCGCATTCTGACTTTATTAATGCAAAACTTCGTATTATCAAAGAGACTTAGGTTTTTATCGCCTTTATTTTTTGTTACAGACACTATTTGCGCAGCTTTCAATAATACCCTTACTAAATAAATGTTATTGTTGTTTGTTGTAGGACATTACCTACACGATTAGCTCACACTTTTTGTGATTCTTTCTTTAGTTTGCAGAGAATTTACCGATATTCCATAAACAAGCTAGCTCATGTAGAGCAGGACTTTTGTTTAGGGGGTGTAAAGTGACAACAGAGTATACAACGTTGTTAATTATTGACGATGTAGAAGAAAACTGTGAGCTCCTGCAACGTCGGTTGGAAAAAGAAGGCTATAAGGTTGAATTGGCATGTGACGGTCAGGAAGGTTTGTTGTTGCTAAGCAGGAGAACGATTGGCATGATATTACTGGATTTGAATATGCCTGTTATGAACGGTTTTACCTTTCTGGAAAAAGTTAAATCACACAAAAAGTTTTCGCATATTCCGGTGCTGATTACATCAACACTTGATGATGAAGATACGGCCAATGATTGCTTACAGTTTGGTGCGTGTGGATATATGTATAAGCCTTATGATATGGATAAAATAGTCAGCACGATCAAAGATTGTTTGGCAGAAAAAGAAGTAAATGAGGAGCTCGTAGAAAGCTGAAAACCTTCATAAGTGTTTCATGAATTTGTTATGATTCTATTTTATTCAAAGTGAGGAACCCTGTTCGTTTAATACACACGCTCCCATATTAAGTGCTATATTTATAGTTACAACAGGGGGCGGGTCATGAAGAAATTTACGGTAATCCTGCTTATATGCTTACTGCATATTTCTGCTTCTGCTGAGCAACATCGTATTTCTAAAAACACTTTACTTGCCAGTAGTGAATCCCTTGCTTCTGAAATGGGGAAAACATTTCAGTTAGCGAAAAATTGTGAGCAGAATATGGAAAATATTTCTGCCGCCAGTGCATCCACCTTATTCCGAAATTATTTTGATAAGCACGATGTAATAAAAATCATGAAACAGTACGAACTTTATGTAGCTAATGAAAAAGGCAAGCTATGCAAGCGTGATAAAGTTGAGTTTTATGTGTTGATGGATAAAATAGCTGCTTATATCCGTGTGGCAGGTTCATACGTTAATAAATAAGAACTCTCACAAAAAGGTGACGGTAGAGTGCTACATTATTTATTATTTAAATGTTTTGCAAAATCTTCAATAATATCTTTTACGGATACAATTTTATTAATACCTTGTACACTTTTTCCGGCTTGCCAGTAATCAAGTTTCCCGGTTTTATCCAGCACGGCTTTTTTTAATTTCCATATTGATCGCAATAGATAAAAAGTACGTATGAGGTATTTCGTTTTTTTCCCGCGTAATAACCATTGTTCAAATTTATTTACTTTTAATCCCAGCCGGTTGACATATGCAGTGTTTATTAATGATACCGGTGTACCGCTGACACGTTCACTTAACACAATGTCTGTTTCACTCGCTTTTACGATTGCTTCTTTATAGGGCAGGGGAGCATTACATTCTGTTGTGGCAATAAAACGGGTACCCATTTGTATACCGGCATAACCAATATCAAGTATGTGTTTAAAATCATCAGGAGTACTAATGCCGCCAGCACAGATCATCGGCAGGTTAAATGATTGCAAGTCATGGTAAAGTTGCTCGGCCGTTTGCTGACCTGTATGCCCACCTGCACGATTGTTTACACAAATGAGACCATCTACACCGCCATCGATCGCTTTTTGTGCCCATTTTGTTTCAGTAACATCGTGATAAACGATGCCGCCAACTTCATGCACGCGTTTAACGACCCAGTCGGGCTTGCCTAACGAGGTGATAAAAAAACGAACACCTTCCTCCAGCGCGATGTCTATCCATTCAACCATACGTTGATGATAGCGTTTGTTACTTTGTTCAATCAGTGCATTCATACCGATGGGGCTGGCGGTGAGTGAATGGATGTGTTGTAAACCCTGTCGAAAATCATAACCATGAACATAAGTGAGAGAGATCGGTTGCACGATGCCTAACGCACCGGTTTCTGAAACTGCCGCAACCAGTTCAGGATTACTACAGGGATACATCGGGCCACAGATAATGGGTAGTTCGATATTTGCTTGCTGAGTAAAAGTATTTTCGAATGATTTCATCATTATTCTATTGGGTTGTTTCAGCTGAGGGGATTGGGGAAAGTCGCCAGTTTACCGTGGTACGTGCGACCACATCATCCTCACTGTCACGAATGTCAGCAAAAACCTCAAAGTCGGTATCTTCAGTGACTGTAGGAGGCGTGCAAAAACTCTCTGCAGTTAAACAGCCGCGTGCTTTTTTATAAAATTCAATGGAAATTTTAGTTGGTATACCACGTGTTTCTGTAGACAACATGCCGAGCATGGCTAAACCACTGGTAATTTCACCCAGGTTGGTTAGTGCAATTGCGTGTATAGAATTTAAATGATTGCGTACTCGTCGACGGTCGCGCAACTGCAGTTGTGCGTGGCCTGGTTTGAGTATGATTATATTAGCGCCAATCGAGCCACTGTAAGGGATGAGCCAGCCAAGCAGGCGACTAAATAACCAGCGACCACCGGGTAACTTGTGTAAAAGCAGCCAAAGTCGTTGTAAGCGTGCAATTGGATTATTTTTGTTTATGCTGGTCATTTCAGCGAACCTTGTTTATTTATCAAAATCGAAAGATTATGAAATAAAGCAAAACATGAAAAATACGACATTGCGAGTGAATAATGACAATGTTGTAATAACAATAACATAAAATTTAGCGGGAGCAATATAACACCATATACGTAATTATATTCCGAGTATGTTATTGTGACAGGCCTCAATTAAATAGCATAAAAAATCATTAAAATGAACATAATCAGTGTTGAAGATTTAAATAACAATTTTTCACTCCGGGATGGAAATAATCATCTTTGTTTCAAAACAGGTAAGGGGGATATCCCGCTTGTTGAAATTCAGAATGAGCAAGCAACTGCGACCATTAGCCTGCAAGGTGCACACATTCTTAGCTGGAAGCCGCTTGCTGAAGATGAGGTGATCTGGTTGTCAGCTGATGCCACGTTTGCTGCGGGAAAATCAATCCGCGGTGGTATTCCACTTTGCTGGCCCTGGTTTGGTGCACATGAGAGTAACGGTTCTTATCCTGCACATGGTTTTGCCCGTACCGTGTTATGGCAGGTAACGGATACACGTGTTTTATCAGCAGGAGAAACACAAATTACATTCAGGTTAGTAACAGAACAACAGGATAAAAATATTCAACAGATGTGGCCATTAGCAACTATCGCAGAATACCGCGTAACGATTGCTAAAACCTTAAGGCTGGAACTTATAACTTTTAACCAGAGTGATCAAACTATCACTATTGGACAGGCATTACATACTTACTTTAATGTTGAAGATATCAGTAACACCACTGTTTATGGACTGGAAGGAAAAACATACCTGGATAAAACGGAAAGTTTTAATTCTAAAATTCAAAACGGCCCTATTACTATAAACAATGAAGTTGATCGTGTGTATTTAGAAACAGCAGATGATATTATTATTGATAATAACAAAAGAAAAATTATTATTAATAAACAGGGCAGTTTATCAACTGTTGTCTGGAATCCATGGAAAGACGTAGCAAACAAGATGGGTGATTTAGGTAAAGATGGATACCGTGAGATGTTATGTGTTGAATCTGCAAATGCGGCAGATGATTTAATTAATGTCAAGGCCGGTGAAAGTCATACTCTGTTGGTAACTTATGAAATTCAATAATAAATGAATTCTGATTTTATATGTAACTGCTCATTGATAGTTACAAGGTAATTCGATATGAAAAATAAATCTTTTTTTACAAAAATGATGGACACTGTTTCATGGTTACCGTGGTTGAAGGGATCACAAGAACCCGTTGCTAAACAAAAGAAACAAAAAGAACAATTTCATCCGGTTTCTTCTGCCGAGGCACCACATTTTTTAAATAACGTGACAGCAGAGGAATTTGATCAACTTGTTCATGACATATTTAAACAGCGAGGCTATTCAGTTGCTGAAAAACGAGACGGGGCATATGGCGGGGTTGACCTTGTATTGCAGAGGAACAATGAGTCTACCTATGTTCAATATCAGCATTGGAAAGATCAGGAAGTTGATGTTACTGATATAGGCGAGCTTTATGTTGCGATGGAGTTTGATGGTGTGAAACACGGCATTGTGATTACCTCAGGTGTGTTTAACCCTGAGGCACTGGATTTCTCTCTGGGTAAATCCCTGATGTTAATAAGTGGTGTTGATCTCTCTCAAATGATTGACGCTTTACCTTCAGCTGAAGAGCAAGACAGTCAGGAAAAATCAGAAGAGTTGATGGAAGCATCAACAGACACGGTTAAACAGGAAATGCCAGAACTTGATCCTTTATGCCCTATATGTAGTCAGAATATGATTAAACGAACAGCTAAGAAAGGAAAGAATGCAGGTAATACATTTTGGGGTTGTTC
>VAPK010339104.1_pt1 | contig 14230 bp, 11 predicted proteins | sample 3395031 | NCBI WGS metagenome assembly VAPK01 (sample SAMN08290443, study PRJNA428436) | hydrothermal vent metagenome | isolation source: Deep-sea hydrothermal vent chimney 1 | place: Pacific Ocean: Juan De Fuca Ridge | reverse complement strand
GTAGCTGAAAGTTAAAGTTAAATGTTAATGATTCCTTGTTTTACAAGCTAAGGGTTGTTATAACTCTTGTAAAGCAGAACCATCAAATAATACTGTTCGTCTTGCTGGTCTAATACTGCATTTCTGCAATACGAATTACCACATTGTGCAACACGAGTTACCAATAGGAAACATATTGTTTTATTTTATCCCTTATTCCTTCAATTTTCCGGAAAAAGAAATGACCTCCACCGACAAGCTCTGGAGAATCTGGTGGCAACTACAGAAATTCGGAATACTCGCCTTGTGCTGTCGCCAATGTCACGGGTATGTTGTGTTCTATAGTACAGTTTGTAATTTATTGAGTCGCTCCCCGGCCATATCGTCCTTTAATGTAGCCGGGGACGGGAATGGACCCGTCGAATTTAATTTTAAGGAGTTATATCAGCAAAATAAAGGCCTGTAAAATTCTGAAGGTATCTTGTCTTTTCCCATGTCTGAGACAAAGCCCTGCTCAAGCAGGGCGGGTAGTACAATTCTCGAGTATGCCTTGAAGAAAAATTTGTTTTCAAGGCATCTTTATTCCCTAGGAGCGGCTGCGCCCTAGCTTTCCGGTAAGGTGACGATAATTCAAGGCAACGATTACGCAGAAGATTAAGCCAACCAGCACGGCAATTTTTCCATTAAAAGAAGGACCGGCGGATGTGCTTCGCAACAGCCAGGTAATAACAAAAGCAGCTCCGGCCAACATGCCGAAACATGTGATACCGGCATCGATATCTCCCTGGCCGGCCTTAATGACCTGCCTGAACGGACAGCCGTCAATCATGACCGAGGCCAGTCCCACCAGAGTCATGGCCAGAAAAGTCCAGCCGTGGGCCATATGGGATGCGGGCTGACCTTCCAGGCCCAGGTTAAACTGGCCGCTGACCATACTGAGCAGCATGGCGGTAACAAAGGTGGTAATAACGCCGTAGAGCAGGGTTGTTTCGCGTACCAGGAGGAAGTTTCGAATTCCACCGGTGATGCAGAGCCCCGAGCGCTGCGCCAGTCCACCGATTATAAGACCAATGGCCAGGGCGATAAGCAAAGGCGCACGCTGAGCCGCAGGCCCGGTCTCGCCCTGATGGATAAAGCCGGGCTTGAGGACGAGAAAGATCAGCAACAAGACACCTATGACCGGGAATATATAACCATTAATGGTCGGCATCTGTTTTTCCCGGTCGAGGAAGACACCTGCCCGGATATATTTGGTTCCAAGCCAGATCCCGAAAGTCAATCCAAGGACGGCTGCAACTGCAGTCAGGTCACCGGCGGCAAGGCGCAGGATCATCTTGATCGGGCAGCCGATAAAGACGGCGCAGCCGACAATGATGAAAAAGCCGAGAAAAAAACGAATGATGGGAGAGGACCCCCCGGTCACATGAAAACGTTTGGTTTTCTGGGCCATGAGGAAGGATCCGAGCAGAAAACCAACCAGCTCGGGCCTGATGTAACTCATCCGTATGTTATCCTGCAACTGCAGGGCACCGGCAAGATTCTCCATGAAGCAGGAGATGCATATCCCGGAATTGGCAGGGTTGCCCAGCAGAGTCAGGGTGACGGCACCAAGTCCCAGGGCTGCCCCTGTGACAATCGCGAGATCCGGTACTTTAAATCGAGCCACTTATTCACACCCCCCGGCAATTCGGCGTTGTAAGTATAAGAGATCATCAATGGCGATGAGGATGGTCCTGTCATTAGGCTTTAATTTTTTCTCCCGTTGAAGTTTCCCCCTTGCCTCATTAATCACGTTCAACATGATATTACCCATGAAGAGCGGCGTTTTTTTGTCCACATAGTCCGGTTGCCTGTCGACTGCAACTCTGTAACTATGGAGTGCTGCGGCGACTTTTCCCTGGCTGTATTCCAGCTCAGCCTGATACATATCCGACTGCGGATTGTCAGGGTGCGCTGTTCGTATCTCCTGCAGTTTTTCTATAGCCTTGGCGAATTGTTTCCCGTTCTGCAGTTGGATGACTTCTGCGTAAATCTCGGCATTCTCGGCAATCAGTTCCGCATAAAATTGCTTCAGGTCAACCTTCTTGGTATCTGCACCCTGAAGACCCTGAGTGGTAATCTGATGTTGAATCAGCATGCCGCCGGTAACCAACGTCAGGATAACCAGCGCAGTAACGCTTATTTTGTGGATCAGATCCATGGCGGTTGAGTTGGAAACAGGGGCATACGGGGCACTGTCATCCAATTCTCCTCTGTTAGTAACTGTTCAGGTGTATAATTGTTCAAATGTTTAAAGACAAACCTCTTCATCATTCGAACTTTCCGACCCCTCAACCGTTCCGGAGCATGAGCATGGCCGCCGGAGAGGATACGGTTGAGGAATTCTCGAAATTTTATCTCCAGTATACTGCTACCAGAGGAGTCCGGCCCCGGCAACAGGACTTTTCAAAAAGTTTGAAAAGTCAACACTGCCAAGGGTGTCGTCACGTTTTTTGTCGCGAACCATATCTTTGATTTTAGCCTTATCCGTGGAGCCCCACCAATTATTCTGCAGGGCAATGTCTGTGGATTGGCCGTCAAGCATGGAGACGTTGTAATCCTTGTTGCCGGTGATGTTGTTGTCTCTTAAAAAGATATCCTTCACCTTGAAGAAGATAACCCCTTTGCCGTTATTTTTAATGTTGTTGTAACGAACATTGGCAACGCCGCCTTTTTTGGCATATATCCCAAAAAAGGTGTTGTCGTTGATCTCGTTATGAGCAACCGTGGGGGTTGATCCGCCACCGAACAATACACCGCCGCCGTTTTCAGTTATCCGGTTGTATAATATCGGAACGACACATTTGGTGGGCAGGCCCTTGGCATTTTTCTGGCCGATGGCCACGCCGTTGTAATGAAAAGTAGAGTAGGCAATGACGACCTGTGCCGAATGGCAGTGTACGGCAGTATGACCATAGGTAAAGACACAGAATTCAATGATGTTGTCAACACTGTCCAGGAAGTTTACCGCACCCCAGTCCCCGGGTGATGGAGACTCTTCAGCACTGGTGAAGGTTATTTTGTTTTCAAGGGTTCCCTGAGCATAGAGCTTGCCTTTGATAATGAGTTCTGCTCTGGGGAAATGACTGAGTTTGTCCTTGCTCAGCTTCTGCGGACCGAACTCTTCGATTTTTTCAAATCGGATAACGGATCCGGGCATGATGGTCAGGGTTGTACCTTTGGCAACTTCAACATCACCCTTGATCAGAATATCCCCCTGCCATACGGTATCCGTGTTGATAATCCCTTTATTGATTACACGTTGTCCGCCATATACAGGGGAAAGTGCCAGGAAAAAAATCGTAATTCCCGCAATAACCGTCAGGGCTGCCCGATTGAACCTCTCTTGTGTTGCTGTTTTTCTCATTCTCTGGGCCTCTCTGTTAGAATTTTCTGTATGGAGCCATATTGCAACGTTTTAACCGATCCCGTATCGGGTCGTATTCACTGTCAACGGCGGGAGCAAACCCGTCAAGCAGCATGCGGTCAAGAACCTTGAGCACCTCGCCGTTTACCAGTACGCTTTCATCCTTTGTCAGGTTCAGGGCGAGTTCCTTGATCTGTTTTGTCAACGCGGGGTCCGCATCGGGCTGGGCGCCGATTGTACAGTAGGGCATGGGCTCGCTCTCGGCAATGACCGTAAAGTCATCTTTGGTGAAGATGCCGGCATCAATCATGCGGTCAAGATCAATCCTGGGGGCGGCTCCAAGGGCGTATTTACCGAAATAGACCCCGTAAAGAACTTTGTCATGTTTGGCGGCTCCGGGAGGAATTACATAGTTGGACAGGTCCGTCTCCGGATCAATACCGTTTTGAAGCAGGAGGTCATACTGGGCCATGTATCCAAAAGGAGCCAGGGCCGGACCAAAAATCATGTTCTTGCCGCGCATGTCTTCAAAAGTCTTAATGCCGCTGTCCTTGCGGGCAATAATGGTTCCGCTGGCCTTGTAACCGTTGCGGCCACGGATGTCGACCGCGAGAAATTCGGCGTTGAATTTTTTCTTGAGCAGGATGGCGACCAGAGAGTTGACATGGAAGAAATCGACTTTTTTCTCTTTGAAAAGGTTTTCAAATTCAAAGGTGTTGGCCAGAATCATTTCAAATTTGCGGCCGGTTTTTTCGCTCAGGTAGGCAACAAACGGTGCAAAACGTTCTTCAGACTCCTTTCGACTGTCACAGATCATAAAACCCATTTTAACGGGTTTTTCATTGCTTACAGCCGGGCTGCTGCTGTTCTGCCCCTTGCATCCGGCCAGTGAAAGAAGTACGGCACAGAGGACAAAAAAGGTAAATTTTTTCATTCCGTTTCTCGCTTTCCTTAAGAGTTGGTTATCATTTTTACTTCTTTCTGTATCCTGGTTAATTCTTCCGGACCGGATGCAAGGGCTTTGGCCTTATCCATTTCACTTCGGGCAACATCCGCCTGTTTGAGTTGACTGTGGGCGACTGAAAGATGAACATGAAGCATAACATCCTTGTCGTTTATTTTCTGCGCTCTTTTTAAATAGTCCAGCGCCTCGGCGGCATTTCCTTCTTTAATCAAGACAAGACCCATCCCGTCAAGCGCATTAAAATTATTGGCATCTTTTTCCAGAATAGAGGAGAGCTCTTTTTTTGCTTCATCCAGCTGGTTGGTCCGAAAATAGGCCATTGCCAGATTATTCTTGGTATCGGCGTCGTCTGCATTCATGTACAATTTCATCTTGTACTGCAGAATCTGAACCGAGTCAGGGAGCTTTGAAATGTTTCCATGGGCAGCAGCGGAACCGGACATCAGTAAAACAATGGTCAGAGCTAAAAACAGTTTTTGCATTTTTTCCTCTTCTCTTTTTTCGATCAATCACAACGCCGTATATGTTCAAGCGCCACCTGTTTGATTGATTGGAATGGCAGTCAGTGAGACCGGCAGGCACAGGTGAACACACGACTCAACATTATTCCCGTATTCATTCCTGTTTCCGGATACTGTTTAAATAAGATTCTGGGCTTTCAAAAAACCTTTAACTGCAACTTTAATACCATCAGTCTCGGCTTTTTGCATCAACTGCTGCAGGGTTCTGTCGTCAACCCTGCCGCTTAACTTGTTGATAACCCTGTCTAAGACTGGAAATCTGTCCAAGACGTCTTTGGTTGTGACCGGTACGGCAAGAGATATGCTGCCGGGATCAGTGACCGCCGGATTCTGCAGTGGTCCCTTGTAGCCGAGGGGCTTGAGCCAGACCATATCATTTTTTTCCAGATAATACTGCTTGACAAGCGAATAGGATTCCTGGGTATCCGCTGCCGTATCAGCATGTTCCATACCGGCCATGCCGACTTTGATATAATTTAAAAAGATATCGGCCTTGCATTGTTCGATCAGATCCTCACTTGCTTTTACATCCAGTACGGTTGTCAAGTTGACTGTAGTTCCAGTTCGTTCCGTGATATAGGTGGCAAGCAGCTGCCCGACAAGTTTCTGCTCAGGTGTGTCATCTATTGACAAGGTCAGGATGCGGCCCACGCAGCTTTGAGCGGGGAGTGCAAACGCATACAGCAGTATCATGCAACCGGCAAACAGGAGTGTTATTTTTTGTTTCATTGTGATAACCTTTCTTTTTTAGAATTTATAATTAATATATAAATCTGAGTAAGTATGAAGTCAACTAGTCTTCACTCTCCTTGGAGTTAAAGGCTCTTTATTTTGACTGGAGAGAGGTTAAAGCCGCAAGCTGTGACCCAACCTTTCTTCACTTTCTCCATGGTGCGACAATTTGCCGCATTCCTTTTTTTTCAGTTTTTTGTTAAACAAAAAGACACAATTTTTGATTGTGAGTATATTGCTCTAGTATTCAACCGAGATTTTTCAGTCGACCATGAGTTAAGGTGAACTGCCACCGGATTCAAGGTCTGCACAGCGTCTATTGGGGGTGGAATATATCCGGCAGAACAGGCCTGATTCCCCTAATTGATTCTGCCGCAATACTTTTAGACGTACCACATTTCTTCTTTCTGAAAAAGGAAAATATTGAAAAGTCACTAGCTCGTTAAGGTGGTTTGTCGATCTTTTTCTATGATTCTGTCCCGGTCTTTGTCCGTATACCCTTTGTTTTTCGCTTACCCCAAACATAACATATCCCTCACCATGCTTGTGTTCCGTTTGCCGTTTTCAGAGACGATGGACAACATTCCTTTTTCGGCACGAAGTTCGGGCCTCTTTAATACCTTACATCTATGCAATATTAGTTCCTGAATGGGAGAATAGTAGGGCCGGATTATTTAATTACTTAAAAACATGGTGTAAAGAATTTCCAGTTCGGCTTGGTTTGCAATGGGAAATTCAGGAAAGGAGCCATGAAATAAGCAGAAGTGGAGAATATTCTTTAGCCGAGTGAAGAATATTCACTACTTCAGGTCCTGTACATTTGCATCATGTTGGAATGGTTGTCCAGCCAGCTCCTGTTCGGTGAGATAATCCCTCTCTGCACAGTTTCTATGTGTCGGCGGATATAAATTTTGAAATCTGATTACCAGTGAAATTCATTTTTGATCCCGGGCACTTGGTTTTTTATGACAAGTGAACGATGATGCAGGACGACTTATGGTTTACAGAGAGGTTTTTATATCCACCCCAGCAGCTTCCACCAGAAATAATTGAGCGGCAGTAAAAAGAGGCCGGTTATTGCCGCCAGGGCTGCGCAGAGTTTGGCCGCACTGGAGAACTTTTCTCCGGATAATTGCATGCCGATGACTATAGGTGGGGCCTGATAGGGGAAGATGGTGGTTGAGAATCCGATAACCTGCATCATCAGCACCGTTTTAATCGGCAGGCCCGTGGTGTGGGCAAGCGTTTCCGAGAGTGGGGTAAAGACAGCGGGTACGCCGGGGAGTGTGGTCGCTATACCGGTCAGGGCGGAGGCAAAGCTGATGGACACGTAATTGACAAAATCTCGCCCCTCGCCGATGGGGAGCAGGGCAATGATTTTTGTTGCAAGTGTTTGTCCGAGTCCTGAGTGATTTATCATCCCGCCGAGGCCGAGAATTCCGGCGATAAAAAAAATTGAGGCCCAATTGATTTTTTGATTGAACTGCTTTTTGCCGACAATATCGATGCCGGGAAGGAGCAGAAAAATCGCTCCGGCAAGAGCAATCCATGCTGGAGAGATATGGTGGAGAAAGTCGAGCATCCACAGGGCAAGCATGATGCCGACGGCAAATGCCAGGATGGTCTCATTGCGGGACATGGGGGGGTGCCGGTGAATATCCTGCTCGGCCATCTCGATCGGTTGATCCGGGTAGAACCACAGGATGAGGCCGACGATAAGTAGTGCTTTGACAAGGCCCAGAATCGGAAAGTGCAGGAACAGGTACGGGCCGTAAAGAAGGGAGACCTGGTATTGGGTTTCCGCCAGCCCGATAAGAATCATATTGGGCACATTGGCTGGTAATATGCCGAACGCTGGGATAAATGTGCCGAGAATAATGGCGAGCAGAACTCCGGTTCTCCCCTTTGAACCTTCTTTAAAACCGAAATGTTCCGCTATGGCAATGGCTATCGGAGTCAGGAGGACAACTCGTCCCATGGCCGACGGCATGAGAAAACTGAACAGGACACCTGTTATTACCAGACCGCTGATGATGCGCAGGTAACTTCCGTGAAGCCTGGTGGCAATCCAGTCGGCGATCCTTTTGCCCAGTCCGGTCGTCATGATCGCGACCCCGATGACCAGGCCGCCGAAAACCAGCCACACTGCGGGTGACGCAAACCCTGCAAAGATGACTTCCGGGGTTGCTATGGAAAACAGCATTGCCAGGAGAAAAAACAACAGTGAGGTGATATGTTCGGGAATCACCCCTGTGGCCCAGAAGCCGATAGTCACCAGAGAGAGGGCGGCCGTTTTTGTTTCAATGGGCGAAAAGGTGTCGGGGGAGAAGAATAACAGCGCCAGCGCACCGACCATGGAAATCAGGGCGAAGATTTTTTTTATATGCGTTTTGAAAAAATGAAGCATATGGCGGTTTCTGTAATCAGTATTGTCAGTCATTTGAGGCCCAAACGTTCACCTTTACCCTTTGGCATCTTGAACGTCAAGGGCTTTGCCGATGTTTATATGGGGTTCAGACCATAGCCGTCAAGCTAAGGCCAACTACTGCGCATACCATCAGGATTTTTTTCCGTAGCCGTCACCTTGGTGATCACCAGTTTTTTGCAGGGTGGGCACCGCCCACCAGCAGGAAGTGAGGTGCAATAATCGCTGCTTCGCCGAAAGGTCCTTGCTGCGTATAGAGTCCAGCTGGATTCGGCAGCTTTTTTGGTGGACTGTGCCCACCCTTTTTTGTATCTGTCAATGACAATTTTTCATTAGCTTGACGCCTATGGGGTTCAGGCCGCCCGGATCAAGGGCGTGGAGCGGCCGGTGATGTAGTCATCAGAACGCAGTATATGGTGTCCACAATTGAGTTTGCAATAATTTTTCAGGGGGTGGCCTGCAAAAACAGGGCGCTTTTGACGGCCTGTGGAAATAGTAGTTGTGAACCTGATGAAGACTTGGTAATTAAAAAAGATTGTATACTGATAATGGAACGATACCTTGGAAATTATTTTTTAACCGCTATAATGCAGGTGTACTCCGCAGTATTGTATATGGTTTTTAACTGTTAAATCAACGAACATTCAAGTCGTTTAATGCAAGAAAAATACAGCCAAAATACCCTGTTTGATATATTTACCACCTTGCGAAGACATCTCTTTGGGATGTCTGTTATCTTTGTCATCATTGTTTCGATTGTGACAATCCTGACATTTATGCAGACCCCGATTTATGAAGTTGTATCCAGTGTCATGGTGAAATATGGGCGGGAATACGTCTTTCATCCGGTCAAGAAAAAAGGGAATGTCCAGCCTCAGTACCCCTTCAGCGTGACTGAATGGATCAACACCGAGCTTGAAATCTTCAGGAGCAAAGAGCTGGCGGAGAAGGTCATTGAGTCTGTCGGCGTGGAGCAGCTTTTTCCGAAACTTGCCGCCAAGGCAGAGGACAAAAAACGACTTATGGGCATGGCCATAAGTCGTTTTGGAAAAAAATTGCAGTTGTTTCACGTTAAACAGTCCAGCGTCATTACCGTGAGTTTTCAGCATCGGGATCCTGAAATCGCCGTTCAGGCGGTGAGCCTTTTGACGGAACTGTTTAAGGAACGTCATGTGCAGATTTTTAAAGATCCGCAATCGGCCTTTTTAGAGGAACAGGTCGGCGTCTACAGCCGGCAGTTGCAGGATGCCGAAAATGCATTGAAGACCTATAAGCAGGAAAACAAGATTTTTTCTCTTGACCACCAGCAGCAGATCCTCATGGAGCAATATGTGCGGGTCAATACAATGCTCATCGAGGTCCGCAGTAACCTGTCCAAGTTTGAGGAAAATGCATCCGCACTTGAAAATGAACGGAAAGGGGTTCCGGAAAGGATTTTTCGGACCGAGGAATCCACAACAAGGCTCAATGACCAGAGTGAGGCCCGTTCCCGTTCAAGTCTGTTGGATCTGCAACTTGAAGAAAAGCAGCTTTTGGAACAATACCCTGAAGATAATCGATTAGTTGTAGCTGTTCGCAAGAAGATTGCGATGGTCAAGGAGTTTCTCGCGGAACAGGGAGAGAATGCCCAGGAAAAAGTTTCAACAGGGCAAAACGCTGTCTACCAGGAACTGGGTTTTAAACTTGCGGTGGCAAGGGCCGAGTATGCCGGCCAAAAGGAAAAAACTGCGGAGCTTGAGCGACAGCTGAAAAAACTTGAAGTTCAGCTGCAGAAGTTGTCTGAACAGGAAATTGTGTTCAGGGAATTGTCGATTCAGGTTGATGCGACGGCAGAGACCTATAAAAATTTTGTTACCCGCCTGGAGGATAGCCGGGTTCGCGAAGCCATGGACAAACAGAATATGGTCAATGTGGTTGTTATTGAAAAGCCTATGGTGCCGGTGAAGCCTATCAAGCCGAGGAAAAAGCTCAATATTCTGGTCGGCCTTATTTTAGGGGCTGCCTGCAGCCTGTCCTACGGGTTACTGATAGAGAGCGTGAAGGGTCGGAAAAACTGATGGTTCGAGAGAGTATGTGTATGCGTTATTCTTTGGTAAAAGAGGATGGCTTTCTTTGTTCTGTTCAGGATTTTCAAACAGGCCGGGCAGCTGCTGAAAAGGGTATGTTGATGAAAGGTGTCTTCAGTGTTCTATTGTTGCTGTTGTTGCTGGCAGGATGCAGTGCCGGGCCGCAGACCCCGGTTGCCATCAGTGAACAGGGGACGCTTGATCCGCCGGCCCCCTCTCTGGCATCGGTCACTCCTGCATATGTCATTCAGCCCGGCGATGAAATTGATATAAAGTTTTTTTACAATCCGTTGCTTGATGAATCCGTCACTGTTCGTCCGGACGGTCGTATCTCGTTGCAGCTGGTTCAGGAGGTGCAGGCAGCCTCTCTGACTACCAGTGAGTTGTCCACCGTTTTAAAAGAAAAATACTCGCCCCATCTCAGGGATCCGGAAATCAGCGTCATTGTCCGCTCTTTTGATTCCCGGAGAGTCTATGTCGATGGAGAGGTTGTTCAGCCCGGCATGGTTGAAATGGGGGGTGGTTTGACAATTATGCAGGCCATTGCCAGTGCCAGGGGATTAAAAGACAGTGCCCGCAGGAGTGAAGTCTTGATTATTCGGCGCAACAACCTGAAAAGACCCTTTGTTTTAACGGTCGATGTGGATTCAGCCATGGACGGGACGGATGTGACCCAGGATGTTGTCTTGAAACCATATGATATTGTGTATGTCCCCAAGTCCGCCATAGCCCATGTCAACACCTTTGTTGATTTGTATATCCGCAAGAACATACCCTTTGACCTGAGTTATGGTTTTTATAAAAGTGCGGATTAATCCTGCCTGCCTGAGGCCGACTCGTGGTTCTTGAATCCGGATCTTGAGAGTCGGCCGTGATCGTTTCTTCAAGCTGTTCCCGTTATCATTTTCCGCTGCCTGTGACATACGGAATTGAGGTATGTGAAAACAACATAGTTGTTCCCCCTGTGAGTGGTTACCCGCCTGTCTCTAAGGTATAAGAACCTGTTGATTTGTCTGAATATAGTCCACAACATTTTGTTCTCTCAGGCTATTTTCATAACAGCGAAGCGGTGTCATCGTTGTGGCTGTGACTAAAAAAAAATGTGGGGAATTGTTGTTTTACTCTACATTGCAGAGGGGGCTTCCTCTCCTCTCAATTTTCGGTGATTAACCGGGGTTATGTATGCGGACGATAAAAACGGTAACCATACTTGGAGCCAATGGTAATGTAGGATCCCAGTGTGCAGGCATCATTGCCGGTTTTGGTGGAGCTGTTATTCACATGCTGGCAAGAAATATAGACAAGGCCGAGTTCGGAATCGAACGGGCCATTCAATCAATCCGCTCCGATTCCATTCGTGAACAACTCATCCCCGGCACCTATGACCACGATCTGAAACAGGCTGTGCAGGATTCAGACTGGGTCCTGGAGGTGGTTGCAGAAGATTATACGACAAAGAGTTCCCTGCTGTCTCTTGTCGATCCTCACCTGAAGCCCTGTACCATAGTCTCTTCCGGTACCTCGGGACTCTCCATTGAAAGGTTGTCAAAGGCATTGAAGCCGGAGGCTCGGCGACATTTTTTCGGCACCCATTTTTTCAATCCGCCGTATAAGATGCTGCTGTGTGAGTTTATCGGTACGTCTCAGGCCGATCCTGTGGTCAGCGAGATGCTTTCAGCGTATCTGAAAAACACCCTTCGCCGACAGGTTGTCCACGTGTCCGACAGCCCTGCGTTTGCCGGCAATCGAATCGGCTTTCTCATGCTTAACCTGGCGGTTCAGCTTGCTGAGCAGCATCAGGATCGCGGAGGAATTCCGTATATCGACAAGATTCTGGGAGGCTTTACCGGCCGGGTCTTTCCGCTTTTGAAAACCATTGATCTGGTGGGGCTCGATATCCACAAGGCTATTGTCGATAATATTTATGCCGCTGTTGACGACCAGAAGGAACGGGAGCGGTTTCTGCTGCCCGATTTCATGCAGCATTTAATTAATCTCGGCCGGATAGGGCGTAAGGCAAGGCAGGGGCTCTATGATTATGTTTCAGTGCCCGGCAGTACGGGTGAAGGGCAATATTATGATATCGCAAGCGGGCAATACAAACCTGTTCCGGATATACGGATTGCGTTTGCCGATCGCGCCAATGCGTTTATCAGTGTCTCGGATTACAGTGGGGCCGTGGATGTCATTCGCCGGGAAAAGAGTCTGGAAGGGGAGATATGCCGTTATGTTCTTGCCTGCTATATCGGCTATGCGTTTTCCATGGTCGGCACGGTGGTTCCGGACAGGAGCAGTCTTGATACGGTTATGGGGTTTGGATTCAACTGGGTGCCGCCCTCGGCCTGGGTTGATTTACTGGGCGGGGTGAAGGAAACCGTCGGCTTTCTTGAACAGGCCGGGGTTAAACCTCCGGCGGTGTTACTGGCCGCCTCGCAGGACGGTTCCTTTTATGAGCTTAAAAAAACGCTTGATCCGCGCAGTCTGTTCAGGGCCAACTGTTAACAGGGAGACTATGAGATGAACAATGTAGTCCGGATTCTGGGCGGCGAGCAGACGGATTTTCAGAGGAACTGGGCAAAGGAGGGTAAATCCTTCTTTTCCATTATGAAGGAAACGGTTGAAGATGCTCTGGAAGATGTGGGGCTGGACTATAACGATATCCGTGCATTAAATACCGATAACAGGTTCGGAATTTTTGTCGGGAATTTTAATGCCGAACAGTATGTGAACCAGGGGCATCTGGGCGCTTTTTTTACCGAAATTGATCCGGCGTTCTATGGCGTGCCTGCTGCACGCTATGAAGCGGCATGTGCATCCGGTGCCATAGCCATCGATGCCGCAGCCACTAAAATCAGGGCCGGCGATTATGATGTTGCTCTGGTGCTCGGCATAGAGGTTATGAAAACCGTTAATGCCATTGTCGGCGGCGATTTTTTAGGCACCGCTGCCTATTATGAAAAAGAGGGAAAGGGAATAGAGTTCCCTTTTCCCAAGCTTTTCAGCCGGCTGGCCGATGAGCTGCTGGAGAAATACAACTACCCGGAGCAGCGTTTCATGGATGCCCTGGCTGAGATCTCAGCAAAGAATTATGCCAACGCAAAAGACAACCCCAAGGCCCAGACCAGAGCATGGTTTATGAACAAAAAACATGCCGCCAACCGAACATCTCGTTTCAATATCAATGTGGGGGGGCTGTTGGCGGTTTCAGACTGCTCGCAGGTAACCGACGGTGCGGCCGCCGTTCTGCTCTGTTCCGAATCATTTGCCCGGGAATATGCGGTTAAAAAGGGGAAGGATCTCGCTAAAATCCCCAGGGTTAAAGGCTGGGGCCACAGGGTTGCGCCACTTACCATGGACCTCAAGATACATGACGCGAAAACCCATGCCCATATTTTACCGTGGACCCGGCAGACTGTTGAGGATGCATACAGGCGGGCAAAGTTGACGGTCGAGGAGATGGATACCTTTGAAGCGCACGACTGTTTTACATCCAGTGAGTTTGCGATGATCTCCGCTTTCGGTATTACCCCGCCCGGCAATGAACTGCAGGCTATAGAGACCGGTATGTTGACCCGTAGTGGTTCCTACCCTATTAATCCAGGCGGAGGGCTTATCGGAGTCGGCCATCCTGTCGGTGCAAGCGGGGTTCGTATGTTTCTGGATGTATACCGGCAGATTATGGGTAAAGCCGGAGATTGTCAGGTCGGGCCTGTACGGAACGGCATGATGTTGAACATCGGAGGTTCGGCGACAACAAATGTTGCTTTTATCCTGGGAAAATAAGTATCCCCTGTCACCGCGTCTGTAACGGCCCGGTATTTTGTAAAAGCAAAATCCGCAGGTTGGGCACCGCCCCACATAAAATGGATGCGGCAATATCCGGCCCGGCGTATGTATGTTGATGGGCGATGCCCATCCTACGGTTGTGTGAAATGACGGGCATGCCGTGATGTAGGTTGGGCACCGCCCCACATAAAATGGATGCGGCAATATCCGGCCCGGCGTATGTATGTTGATGGGCGATGCCCATCCTGCGGGTTGTGTGAAATGACGTGCATGCCGTGATGTAGGTTGGGCACCGCCCCACATAAAATGGATGCGGCGATATCCGGCCCGGCGTATGTATGTTGATGGGCG
>VAPK010022488.1_pt1 | contig 14230 bp, 14 predicted proteins | sample 3395031 | NCBI WGS metagenome assembly VAPK01 (sample SAMN08290443, study PRJNA428436) | hydrothermal vent metagenome | isolation source: Deep-sea hydrothermal vent chimney 1 | place: Pacific Ocean: Juan De Fuca Ridge | reverse complement strand
CATTGCAGCCCGCGTCAAGCAGGGTTAAACGGATGGGATACAACTTGCTGGTGAATTGGCATTGCGCTGATTGAGCCATCGACCTTCCAACATTTTGCACTTAGATCACCGGAGACACCAGACCATATGACCAAGTTCGACAAATCCAAACTGCCAAGCCGCCACGTCACCGAGGGACCAGAACGCGCTCCTCATCGCTCCTACTATTATGCGATGGGCATGACAGAAGAACAGATCCATCAACCACTGGTTGGAGTGGTGTCTTGTTGGAACGAAGCAGCCCCTTGCAATATTGATCTGATGCGACAGGCACAAGCTGCCAAGCGCGGCGTCACCAAAGCGCACGGGACCCCTCGCGAATTTTGTACCATCACCGTGACCGATGGCATTGCCATGGGGCATCAGGGCATGAAAAGCTCCCTCATATCGCGCGAAGTCATCGCTGATAGTGTTGAGCTGACCATGCGTGGTCATTGTTATGATGCGATGGTGGGAATAGCGGGCTGTGACAAGTCTTTGCCAGGCATGATGATGACCATGGTGCGCCTCAATGTGCCTAGCGTCTTTATGTATGGCGGCACCATTCTGCCCGGGCGCTATAAAGGCAAAGACGTCACCGTCGTGGACGTATTTGAGGGAGTTGGAAAATATACCGCCGGTAAAATGACCGAAGAGGAGCTGTGCGAGCTGGAAGGGGTGGCCTGTCCAAGTTCAGGATCTTGTGGAGGCCAGTTTACTGCCAATACAATGGCCTGTGTTTCAGAGGCTGTTGGGCTTGCATTGCCGGGGTCAGCTGGTGCACCAGCACCGTACGAATCGCGCGATGAATATGCAGAACTGTCCGGTCAGGCCGTCATGGACTGCCTTCGGGACGGTATTCGCCCCAGGGACATCGTGACGCGCAAAAGTCTGGAAAATGCCGCTACCATTATCGCAGCCACCGGCGGGTCAACCAATGGAGCGTTGCATTTGCCGGCTATTGCCCACGAGATCGGCATTGATTTCGATCTTTTTGAAGTTGCCAAAATTTTCCGCAAAACCCCCTATATTGCCGACCTGAAGCCGGGCGGCAAATATGTTGCCAAGGATGTTTACGATATTGGCGGCGTGCCCGTTATTATGAAAGTCCTGCTGGATGGCGGTTTCTTGCATAAAGATTGTATTACCGTTACCGGCAAGACCATCGCCGAAAACCTCGAAAAGGTCATATTTCCCAGCGATCAAAAGGTCGTCTATCCCGTTGATATGCCATTGTCGAAAACCGGCGGTGTTGTCGGTCTCAAAGGCAATCTTGCGCCAGATGGGGCCATTGTTAAGGTCGCTGGCCTGCAAAAACTGCAATTTACCGGACCAGCACGTTGCTATGACTGCGAAGAAGATGCCTTCGAGGCCGTCAAAAAGAACGAATATGATGATGGCGACGTGATCGTCATTCGTTATGAAGGCCCTAAAGGTGGACCCGGTATGAGAGAGATGCTGTCAACAACCGCCGCTCTGTATGGTCAAGGCGTTGGCGATAAGGTCGCTTTGATCACAGATGGTCGCTTTTCAGGTGGCACGCGCGGATTTTGCATCGGTCATGTTGGTCCAGAAGCCGCAGAAGGTGGACCGATTGGCCTGTTGCGCGATGGCGACATAATCACAATTGATGCCGATAAGGGCACGATGGACGTCGATTTGAGTGAGGAAGAATTGGAAAATAGAAAAAAAGAATGGGTTGCCCCAAAAAACCCTTATCAGAGTGGTACCCTTTGGAAATATGCACAGCAGGTGGGGCCCGCTAGATACGGAGCGGTGACTCATCCCGGTGGTAAAGCTGAAATAGAGTGTTATGCGGATGTATGAGTTGAGTAACAAGCCAGGGGTGCTTGAACAAGGGGCAGCAAGAGTGAAATTCTTGAAAAAAGTGGTACTTGTGCCGCTTATGTTTTTTGCTGTCGTGGGAAGCGCCTTGGCGGCTGATCCTGTTGTAAAAGACGAGGATCCTGCCATTTTTGAAGATCTCAAGACCCAATTGAGCTTCTCATCACCCCTGGAAGCCTATCGTCAAGGTAAAACCGCCTTTGATGAAGGCTGGTATACTCTTGCTCTTCCCGCCATCGAGTTCGCCGCCAAGCGCGGTGTTTTTGGTGCTCGTCTGACGCTTGCCAAAATGTATGAGCTTGGCCTTGGTGTGCCAGTAGATCAAGCGGCCGCCTTTGACCTTTATAAAAACATTTCTAAAAAGCACTGGAACATTTCCAGCTATCATCCAGCCGCGCCTTATATTGGTAGCTCGCTAGCGTCCCTTGGCCTGTACTATCTAAATGGTATTTCCGAGATCAGCCTCAAACCTGATGCGAAAAGAGCGGCGACCTATTTCACGCATGCGTCTCAGTTTTTCGGTAACCCGAGCGCTCAATACCAGTTGGGCAAGTTGTACCTTTCGGGGCAGGGTGTGAAAAAAAATGTCCGCCGGGCAATTTCCTGGTTGAATAATGCTGCCAAGAAAAAACATGCGCCCTCGCAGGCTCTGTTAGGGCAGCTGTTGTGGGATGGCGACCTGGTTCCCAAGCGTCAGATCAAGGCGTTGGCCTTGTTGATCATGGCACAAAAAAATGCCGGTCCGCGAGATAGTGAATGGATCAATGAGCTTCACAAGACCATTGTGGCGGCATCGGATTTAGAAACTCGCAAAGGGGCCAAGACGGCGGTTGCTCGCTGGGTCCGTATCTATCGCCCACGCGTCAGGATTAAGGGATTTGTGATCCGCAAGAAAGTCCGTATTGGCGTTGCGGAGGGCGGTGCGGTGCGCACCAGGCAAGTGCTAAAACGCAGTCCCCTTGTCAAGGAAGAGGGCGACCGGGTAATGGGCCTTGGGAGTTTCCGGGAAATCGGAACTGAATAAGGGCAGTTCAGAAAATTCGAGATGACGAAAAGACAATATAATCTCGATGGAGATAGGTACACTCAGCTGTTCTTGGGCAGGTGAAATTCGATAACGTTGCCATCTGGATCGCGAATAAAGAAAAATATCGTGCCATCTGGAAGATTTACAGTCTCAGTTATTGAGATACCGGTTTCTTGCAGCTGCTGTTCAACTTTTTGCTGATCGCTGATTTCCAAGGCAATATGAGTAAATCCGGTATGCTTTTCTGGCACATCCATCAATATATTCTCGCTGGAGGCATCATTTGACGCATTCAGGATGAAATTGATATTGATACCGCAGGGGTGCAACATCACAGCAACGGGTTCTGGGCCAATAGGGCCAACAATAAATTCAAAGCCAAGTTTTTCGTAGAATTCACGTGATATCTGTAAATCTCGGACGCGCAGACCGACATGATTTATCCTGCTTATCTGTTGCATTGATTTAATCCTTCTCGGTTCGGGGTGCCAAAAGACTTTTGCCTGAGGACTGCTTTAGCCCATATCAAGCTCTATCCACACGGGTACATGATCAGAAGGTCGCTCCCAGCTTCGGGTAAATTTATCAATTTCACTGGTGCGCAATTTGTCGGCAGCTTGCGGCGAAAGCAAAAGATGGTCGATGAGAATACCATTGTCTTTCGCCCAGGCGCCGGCTTGATAATCCCAAAAGCTATAAAGATTGCCTTGCGCATTACAGGCCTTGAAACTGTTGGTCAGACCAAGATTAACGAGGCGCTGGAACCTTTTGGCTGTTTCTGGGCGAAATAGAGCGTCTCCGCGCCAAGCCTCTGGATTATAGCAATCTTCATTGCCGATGATAACATTGTAATCACCAGCCAAAACGAGGGGCTCTTCGTAACTCAGCAGGGTTTTGGTGTGTTCAATCAAGCGGTCCATCCAGGCCAGCTTATACTCATATTTCGGCGTTTCGACTGGGTTGCCGTTGGGTAGATAGATTGAAGCTACTCTTAGAGCCCCTTGCGGTGTTGAGATCGAGGCCTCGATATAGCGGGCCTGTTCATCGCTTTCATCCCCTGGTAAGCCATTGGAGACCTCGTCAAAGGGCAGCTTTGAGAGAATGGCAACGCCGTTATAGGTTTTTTGGCCATGTACCGCGACATTATATCCCAGCTCTTCGATCTCGCTCATGGGGAAGGCGTCATCAACGCATTTTAGTTCTTGCAAGCAGGCAATATCAGGCTGCTCCTGCTTTAGCCATTGCAGCGCATTGGGGAGCCGCGCCTTGATCGAATTGACGTTCCAGGTGGCAATTTTCATATGATTTTACGGCCTGTTAGATTGAAAAGCTGGTTCCGCAGCCGCAAGAGGCGGTGGCATTGGGATTGTTGACCTTGAACGCAGCACCAATCAGATCGTCGGAGAAATCCAGCTCCGAATCTTTCAGATACATTTGAGATATGCTGTCAACGAGTACGGTGATACCATTTTTCTCAATGGCCATATCATCGCTATTTTGATCGCTGACAATCTCAAAATTATACTGAAAGCCCGAACAGCCGCCGCCAGAGACGCTCATGCGGAACTTTGCGCCGTCTGGTTCAGAGACCAGAATTTCCTTGATACGCTCTGCAGCAGCGCTGCTGACGCCAATTGATAAATCGCTCATTAAATTGCCCTTAACCCGTGTTTTAGTATGATTCTAGCTAGGGATGTAGCGAATCACACTCCCTAAAAGTTTAGTAGTCTCTATTCCTAAGATAGGCGAGCTTGGTATGTTGTCAAATAGTCCGGTCGTAAATTTTCCCGTTAAAACGAATGCTCGCGTACCTGATGGGCCGCAAATTGCCCCTTTTGCCACTCGTGCAGAGCGCTCTCGTGGGCGTCTTATTGCTGAAGATTTGTGTCAAACACGCTCCCCGTTTGCCAGAGACCGCGACCGTATCACTCATTCAAACGCCTTTCGCAGGCTGAACTATAAAACCCAGGTTTTCATCTATCACGAAGGCGATCATTTTAGAAGCCGCCTCACTCATTCTTTGGAAGTGGCACAAATTGCGCGCTCCATAGCGCATATATTACATCTCGACGAAGATCTGAGCGAAGCCATTTCGCTGGCGCATGATATTGGCCACACGCCTTTTGGTCATGCCGGAGAGCGGGCTTTGTCGCGCGCACTAGATGGATTTGGCGGGTTTGACCACAATATCCAGACCTTGCGCGCCTTGACCAATCTTGAAAAACGTTATGCTCAATTCGATGGTCTCAATCTTAGCTGGGAGACCCTGGAGGGATTGATCAAGCACAATGGGCCGCTTATTGACAGGCAAGGTGATATGATTGGTGACCATGCTGGGTCAAATATGCCCGAAATGCTGCGCTGGTACGAGCTGAAATTTGGTTTTGGACTACATCAGCAGGCCGGGCCTGAAGGTCAGGTTGCCGCGATTGCCGACGATATTGCCTATAATAATCATGATATTGACGATGGCTTGCGTGCTGGTCTGTTTGAATTGGACGATTTGCGCGAAGTGCCCTTTGTCTGGGACATGGTTACGCAAATCCGCTCCGACTACAAAGGGATTGAAGCCACCCGGGTGGTGTTCGAATTGAACCGGCGTTTGATCACCATGATGATATCAGATGTCTGTGCGGAAACGACAGACCGGCTCGATATCATCAACCCGTTAAATAGTGATGCGGTGCGCGAAGCCGACATGCAAATGATTGCCTTTTCGAGTGAATTTACGCTCAAACTAGATCAGTTGCGGGGCTTTTTACATCGCCGTGTTTATCGCCACGAGCGGGTCATGGCGATTATGAGAGATGCCGAAAGTGTCGTGGAGGATCTTGTGAAGCATTATCTGAAACGACCCCAAGATCTGCCCAATGATTGGAGTTGTGCGCAGATAGGGGGCAATAATAACTTGTGCGCCGAACGCGTACGCGACTTTATCGCCGGCATGACAGATCGCTATGCCATCGATCTGCATCGCTCATTGTTTGACGTTACTCCCAAATTGCGATAGGTGCCTTTCTGAACGGCATTTGTGCCCTTTAGAATCAGTCAGGCGGCTTGTAAATGAACCTCTATACTCACTTTGGCGAGCAATTAACGGGCGTCCTTGAAACATTGCGCGAGCAAGGTGTTTTGCCGCTCGATGCAGTCTTTGGCCGGATAACGGTTGAGCCGCCACGCGATCCATCACACGGCGATATCGCGACCAATGCTGCGATGGCCTTGGCCAAGAGCGCAAAAATGCCACCTCGCGATCTGGCGCAAAAAATAACCGACCTTTTGTTGCAGCTGGATGATGTGGAAACAGCGCAGATTGCTGGTCCCGGTTTCATCAATATCTCGATCACGGCTTCCTTTTGGCAACAAGTGCTCATCGCCGCCTTTGACAAAGAGGGGCTCTATGGTCGTTGCAAGCTGGGGCAGGGGCAAAAAGTCAATGTGGAATTTGTTTCCGCTAATCCAACCGGTCCCATGCATGTTGGGCATGTACGGGGGGCGGTTTTTGGCGACGCACTGGCCAACCTGTTAGATTTTACGGGATTTGATGTGTCGCGCGAATATTATATCAATGATGCCGGTGCACAGGTTGATGTTTTGGCCCGCTCTGCTTATTTGCGCTATCTTGAAGCGCTTGGCGAAGAGATTGGCGATATTCCGCAAGGCCTTTATCCCGGGGAATATATGATACCGGTTGGACAAGAATTGGCCAGGCAGTTTGGGGATCGTTTTCAAGGCAAAGACGAGAGCGAATGGCTGGCAACGGTGCGAGATATTTCGATTGACGCGATGATGGAACAGATCCGGTCTGATCTCAAAGCGCTCAAAATCGAATTTGACAGCTTTTTTTCAGAGCGCAGCCTCACTCAAGGCGACACCAATCTTGTGGCCCAATCGATTGAGGATATGCGTGCTAAAGGGTTGATATATGAGGGCGTTTTGCCACCCCCCAAAGGCAAGCTCCCCGATGATTGGGATGCGCGCGAACAAACCTTGTTCAAAGCGACGGACTTTGGCGATGATGTTGACCGGGCGCTCGCCAAAGCCGATGGTAGCCATACTTATTTCGCCTCTGACATTGCTTATCACCGCGATAAATACAAGCGCGGCTTTACGCGCATGATAGACGTGCTGGGTGCCGATCACAGTGGTTATGTTAAGCGCATGAAAGCGGCGGTCACTGCGTTTTCTGACGGCAAAGCCGAGCTTGACGTGAAAATCTGCCAACTGGTGCATTTGATACGGGGCGGCGAAGTGGTCAAGATGTCCAAGCGATCCGGGACATTTATCACTCTGCGCGAAGTTGTCGATGAGGTTGGCCCTGACGTGGTGCGTTTTATTATGCTGTACCGCAAAAATGATGCTTCGCTCGAATTTGATTTCGACAAGGTTCAAGAGCAGTCAAAAGACAATCCTGTGTTCTACGTGCAATATGCTCATGCACGAGTTCATTCGGTCCTTTATCGGAGAATTCCACAGGAAATGCCGGACCTTGATATTGCCAATGTAGACCCGTTGAAAGAAGACTTGTCACTACTGGTTGATAGCGGTGAAGTCGCGCTGGTAAAGCGCTTGGCGCAATATCCACGGATAATCGAGCAGGCTGCCAAAACCCATGAGCCTCACCGGATTGCCTTTTATTTATATGAGTTGGCCGCTGACCTTCATACACAATGGAACCGAGGCACAGAAAAGCCGGAATTAAGATTTATCACTGATGGTAACAAAAAAGTAACCGGTGCGCGTGCAGTGCTATTATTAGCTGTTGCAAAAACGCTTGCATCCGGGCTTGGAATTCTTGGAGTTCACCCAATCGAGGAAATGAGATAGGGTTAGGCTTCATGGGGCATCAATAACACGTGGCTAAGGAAGCTGGTTATGACAAAGTCTGATAATCCTCAGAATGGCGGGAACGTTTTCCACCAATCGCAGCAAATGCAACACCCTGGCCAGCAAACACCGCCCACACCAATGGATCCGCAAATGGATCCCGCAGCGTATCATCCTGTCGCTCAACAGTTAGCGCCACCAAATCCTGCAGGCTTTCACCAGCCACCAAATATACATGGACAACCACAGCCCGGACAGCCGGTCCCTCACATGCCTCAGCAAACTGCCGATCAATTGCCGCCGCCTATGCCTGGAAATGCGCACCAGGCGTATGGCGAACCTGCCGCGCCGCGTTTTGAAACGCCGGTAGATGATTATCAGTATCCACAGGGCCACTCTGTTTTGCCTGAGGTGCCTGCTGTGGCAGTTCCGCCTTCCATGCAGGCCCACGCGGATCAAATGATGCCAGCGCCGGTTCCTGAAATCGCAGGGGTGCCACAACAAGCTGTTGAGGCCGGTTACGCTGATGCTGCGGCAGCTAGCACCACAGGCGAACAGATTTCCCAGCGATTGGCACAGTTTCAAAACCAGTTTGAAGAAAATGCCACAAGAGAACATTGGGGCGAGCAGCAAGCACCTGTCAGCGGCGCTGCGCACAGTGTCGATCCCTATGCCGCTCAACGCCCGGCGAGCGAAGAGTTTGCGGGATATGCACCCCAGCCTCCCACGCAAGCTGAGCAATATGGCCAACCCGAAGACCCATCAGCGCAGCACTATCAAGAACAACCCCCGCAAGGTCTTCAGCAGCCCCATCAAGGCTATCAGGAAGCTCCCGTAGGGCAAGTGGCTCCGCCACCCCCAATGCAGGCCCCGCAAGGCTCCTACGAGTATGCAGGCCCAACACCAGACAATTCTCACCAGCATTATGGTCAAGAAGAGCAATTATATGCTGGTGGTTCGTCGGTTCAGCAGGAATATACCGGCGGCGGTGGCATAAAGAAAATGATGTTCGGTGGTGCTTTTGTTGCGGCTCTGGCCGTTGGCGGCGGTGCTGCGTACACCTATCAATATACCGATCTGTTTGGCGCAGGCAGTGCCAGTGGTCCGGCTCCAACGATCAAGGCCGCCTCATCACCAATCAAAATTATCAAAGATAAAATTGCTGGCGCAGGCGCGAGTATCAATAAAGCGATGCACAATCGTTTAAGTGGTAGCGCCTCCTCACCCGATTCTGCTTCAAGCGGTGATTCCATCGAAAAAGTGGTTGATTTAGCCATAGGCGATACCAGCATTGCCGGGGATAAAGTCTCTGCTGCCAGCAAAGGCATGCTGAGCGATTCTGTCAACAAATCTGGCTCTTCGATCGTCATGAATAAGCCACGCCGCGTTAAAACACTGATCGTGAGACCAGATGGAACCATTTTGCGGCCCGCTGGAGATAGTGCGGCAAAGGCGAAAGACGTGATTGCTAAGCCTGTAACACCAAAAACCATTGATCCAGGGACGCTTCGGGCGGGTGCTTTCAATGTTGCTGGCAACAATCAAATTCGCCGCATGAAAACCATTCGTGAAGCAAGCAGTGCCCGGCTGTTGGGTGATAATGCCGTCACCTCTATGAAAAAACCGGTTGTCAACACTCCAACGGCGCAAAATGTCAAAAAGACCGTTGCCATAAAGCCTGTGAAAGCGAAGAAATCAACCGTTATCGCCAGTGTCGCACGCCCGCAGAGCTCGGGAAATATCGGCAAGCCCTTTGTTGTTCAGGTAACGTCACGTAGCTCTCAAACCAGTGCTTTGGCAGCTTTTGCTGACATGCAACAAAAATATCCCAACCTCATTGGCACCTATGCGCCCGACATCCAGCGGGCTGATCTTGGTACCAAAGGCGTGTGGTACCGTTTGCGCGTTGGTCCAGTTAACTCCAAAGTTGCTGCCAGCGATCTGTGCACAAGCTTGAAACAGGCCGGTCATCCCGGTTGTTTTGTGCGCCGCAAATAGATCTGTCCTCATAATTGTTGACCGGCCTCCCGCAATCAGGCTATTTGCCCAGTCATGACTTTAAAAGCTTTTATAACTGGTGTTGCTGGCCCGCGATTGCTTGACGAGGAAAAAGCGTTCCTCAAAGAGGCACGTCCTTGCGGCCTCATTGTTTTCGATCGCAATATCGAAGACAGGGATCAGCTAAAGCGCCTTGTTGCAGATTATCGCGAAGCGGTCGGATCTGAGCAGCAATTCATCCTGATTGATCAAGAGGGCGGGCGCATCCAGCGGATGCGTGCTCCCCACTGGAAGATATGGCCAGCGGGCGCCCACTATGGGGAGCTTTACAAGAGCGACCCCGCAGCCGCCAAACTGGCCGCTGAACTGATTTATCAAATGATGAGCGAAGAGCTGTTGGACGTTGGCATCAATGTCAACTGTGTACCGCTGCTAGATATTCCAGTACCTGGTGCCCACGACATCATTGGTGACCGGGCCTTGTCGGGGGATCTCGACACCATTATCGAACTTGGCCGCTGTGTCGCCCAAGGCAATTTGAATGGCGGTGTGTTACCGGTCATCAAGCATATTCCAGGACATGGCAGGGCCACGTCCGATAGCCACATTGCCCTGCCAACGATCGAAGCCTCTCGAGATGTTCTTGAGCAAACAGATTTCAAAACCTTCAAAGCACTCAATGATTTTCCGTTGGCCATGACCGGACATTTGTTGATGACGGACCTTGATCCCGATCTCAATGTGAGCGTTTCCGCGCAGATCATTCTTGAAGTTATCAGAGACTGGATCGGCTTTGATGGTCTGCTGATGAGTGATGACCTTTCCATGGAAGCCCTGTCCGGCACGATTGGCGAGCGCGGACGTGATGTGGTGGAGGCTGGCTGTGATGTGGCTTTGTACTGTAAGGGTGCCTTCGATCAGATGCTTGATGTAGCTGCCAGCGTACCTGAGCTGGAGGGCAAAGCCCTGCAAAGATTTACGATGGCTCATGAGCAGATCAAATCACCGGCCCCATATGATAAAGAGCTGGCACTTGCCTTGCTATCCAGACTACAGGCCTGACCTTACTTGACGTTGATGATTGTTTCGTGCGCAATGGATCTCATGGCAGACAATGACGAACATCGAAATGACGAAGACTGGGAAGGGCAAGTGGAATGCCTTCCTAAAGACGCGTCTGATGGCGGCTTTATTGTTGATATCGAAGGCTTTGAAGGGCCGCTTGATTTAATGCTGGCGCTGGCCAGAACCCACAAGCTTGATTTGACCAATATATCGATTTTGTTTCTGGCGGAGCAATATTTGAGTTTTGTCGACAAGGCTCGTGCCTTGCGTCTCGATATTGCGGCGGATTATCTGGTGATGGCGGCCTGGTTGACTTACCTGAAATCGCGCCTTTTGCTGCCAGACGATAGCGATGACGAAGAAGAGCTTAGCGGTGATGAGTTGGCTGCAAGGCTGGCTTTTCGGCTCAAACGACTGGAAGCCATGCGCGGAGCAGGGAAGATTTTGCTCGAGGGAAAACAGCTGCACAATGACTTTTTCCCAAGAGGGCAACCAGAAGGCATCACGGTCTTGCGAAAAAGTCTCTATGAAGCTGATATCTATGATTTGCTGAGTGCTTATGCCGCTGGCCGCCTTCGCAAGGTGGTGTCTGTTGTGCATCCCGGGCGCGAGCGGCGTAAGGTCTGGTCGATCAAACGGGCGAGAAAACAGTTGGAAAAAATTATAGGATTTGGTTGTGACTGGGCGCCTATTGATGCGCTATTGGCGGGGTTTTTGGCCGATCCGGTCGAGAGCCGGACGGCGCTTGCTGCTGCGTTTGGAGCCTCGTTGGAAATGGCCCGCGAGGGTGTCATCGAACTACGTCAGGATAGCCCGTTCAACCCCCTCTATCTGCGGCGCAAGCGAGACGTTGAATGAGTAGTATAACGGAACAACAGCGCCAAATTGAAGCTTTGCTGTTTGCAGCAACAGAACCTCTCGACCTTCGTACCTTGCTGGCCTATCTGAGCAAGGATGATGAATATCGCGATCAGATCGAGGAAGATCTCATCGTGTTGCAACAGCACTATGAAAACCGCGGTGTTCAACTCGTCAATGTTGCTGGCAAATGGGCATTTAGGACGGCGATTGATCTGCGCGATCTACTGGAGCGTCACAAGGTTGTACCTCGCAAACTATCGCGCGCGGCCCTCGAGACGCTGGCAATCATTGCCTATCATCAACCAACAACCCGCGCTGAAATCGAAGAGATCAGAGGTGTGACCACGTCAAAAGGCACACTGGATGTGCTGCTTGAAACCAGTTGGATCCGCCCGCGCGGGCGCCGAATGACCCCTGGGCGACCGGTGACATACGGCACAAGTGACGGTTTTTTGGATCATTTTGGCTTTGATTCGATCAAGGAATTACCCGGACTTGCCGAGTTAAAGGGGGCTGGATTGCTGGATAGTAATCTGCCTGCGGGATTCGATGTGCCTCTGCCGCACGATGATATGGCGCTTCAGCAAGATGAGTTACCCCTCAAAGAGTGCGATGAATAGGGGCTAATGAACGCTGTTTAGCCTTTTTTGCCGCTATGCTTGCGGCTAGCCATTGTTTTTGCAATATTGACTGGTAGATAATAGTTTTTCACGCCTTTTCATCAAAAGGCTCACATGCAAGGAGATAAGTGCATGGGTTTAGGTTGGCCACAAATACTCGTTGTCGTTATTTTGGGTATATTGCTGTTTGGACGCGGGAAAATATCAGAGATGATGGGCGACGTTGCCAAGGGTATCAAGAGCTTCAAAAAAGGCATGTCAGAAGATGTAGAAGAAGCATCTGACAAGACCTCTCATACGATCGAACATGAAGCAAAAGCTGCAACAGATGCGAGCAAAGAAGAAAGTAAGGCTAGTTAAATAACCTTGCGTTGGTTGGTCTTGATTGAGCAACCATTTCATCACCCATAGGGATTTTCATGTTTGATATTGGTATCGGATTCAGTGAATTGATGCTGCTGGCAGTGCTTGTAATCATTGTCGTCGGGCCTGAAGAGTTGCCCTCGCTGCTGCGAACCATTGGGCGCTATATTGGGCAGGTGAAGCGCATTGCCAGCGATTTTCGCTCGCAGGTCGATGAAGCGATCAAGGAGCCAATGGAAGATATTCAAGAGAGTATTGACGGGGTTTCCGAAAATCTGGACGATGATCCGTTTGGGGAAGAAGACCTTATTGACTTTGAGGAACATAATCAGGATATCCTCGATAAAGAACAAGATGACCTGGAAAATGAAACTGCTACCCAAAAAGCGCTTCGTGAAAGCGGTCTGGAGGGTCTTGATTCGGCTCCTGAAGCTGATAGTGAAAAAGAAACATCAAGCGGAACGCAGGATAATGATGTGGTTCTGGCTAAACAGAGTGGAACCTGATCTGTGAGCGATCTTCAAACTGAAATGAATGCTGTTGACGACAGCAAAGCACCGTTGATCTCGCATCTTATCGAGCTGCGCCAGCGGCTGATCTGGGCGATTGCCGGGATTACTGTGGCGTTTTTGATCTGTTTTTACTTTTCCGATGAACTGTTTCGTATATTGCTTTGGCCCGCTGCCTCTGCGGCTGGTGGCTATTCAAAATTGCAGATGATTTATACGTCCCCGCCTGAATATTTTTTCACCAAGCTAAAGCTTGCCTTGTTTGGCGCCATGTTTATGGCCTTTCCGCTGATCGCTTCGCAGGTATATATGTTCGTCGCGCCAGGCCTTTATAAAAATGAGCGTAATTCATTCATACCCTATCTGATTGCCACGCCGATCCTGTTCGTGATGGGAGCCGCGCTGGTCTATTTCCTCATTATGCCGCTGGCCATGGCGTTCTTTCTTGCACAAGCTGCAACGGGGCCAGTCGATCCCGAAACGGGCAGGGCGCTGATAAAAGATTTTTTCAAGGTCAGTGAATATCTAAGCTTCATCATGTTGCTCATACTGGCCTTTGGCATGAGTTTCCAGATGCCTGTCATTCTCACCTTGATGGGCCGCGCTGGACTTGTCACTGCCAAGACATTGCGCGCCAAACGAAAGTTTGCTGTTGTCGGTGTTTTTGCCATGGCTGCCTTTTTGACACCTCCTGACCTCATCACCCAGACCGGTCTGGCTATTCCCACTCTGGCGCTTTATGAGCTGTCAATTTTGGCTGTTCAGTTTGTGGAAAAAAAGCGTGCGCAAGACAAGGAAGATGATGAGCCCGACGACGAGGTTGTTGAAGATTGATCAACGCTGTTGATTTAATGGCGCAAGTTCTTGCTGCTTCGTTGCAATCAGACTATCACTATCGCAATCAATATGACCTCATATAGAGCGAGAATTCCCCTTGTTTGATATAAAATGGATCCGTAAAAATCCGCAAGTATTTGATGCTGGTTTGGCGCTGCGGGGGCTGGAACCCCATGCCAAGGAAATCGTTGCACTGGACTTTGAGCGCCGCAAGGCGATTGCCGAGCTGCAAGACGCGCAAGGCAAACGCAATGAAGCTG
>VAPK010449902.1_pt1 | contig 14232 bp, 8 predicted proteins | sample 3395031 | NCBI WGS metagenome assembly VAPK01 (sample SAMN08290443, study PRJNA428436) | hydrothermal vent metagenome | isolation source: Deep-sea hydrothermal vent chimney 1 | place: Pacific Ocean: Juan De Fuca Ridge | reverse complement strand
GCTTTGAAATCATTGCTGAATTTTTTACGTGTCATGTTTAACCCCTTTTAATCAGTTTTTGTATCTTAGCAGGTTGTCTGATTTATGGGGTCCACTATAGAGGAAGACAAATCCATAGAAGAAGTCGAAGAGGACAATAAAGACTTTGTAGATAAAGAAAAAAATAAGGAAGTTCAATCAAGGAAAAAATGGTATGCAACCCAAATAAAAAGACTAGCAATATGTATGGCTGACTTTATCTACATGACTTATGTGAGGGAATATAGCATTCAGCATGTCATTCAAACAAATGACCCAGAGTTTTTTGAAATAATGACTGGCATTACAAAAGAAGACTTTAACGAACTTTGCGATAGAGGTTTTATCAATACCTTGGCTCTTAATAGGATTGTCAGAGAGTTCAATAATCAGGAAGAGAGTTCCTTAAAACCCGAAGAATTTATTTTTGATTTCATCAAAAAAGTGGCTTGAAATAGACGTATTAATAATTCATTCGTGACTAAAACAACCAATACCATGCTCGACGGATAATCGGTCTGAGGTTTTCTTAGAACGCTAGTCGCTTTTTTTCATATACCATAGATATAGTTTTACCATCCCAGACATACGATAGATGTGGACCTTGGAGGGGGAGACTGATGGCGGGTGGCCTGAGGGCCGCTATGCATTCACCTCCTGGCGCTCTAACTGAGCGATAGACGATTCCCCACGAGTTGATGGATTTCATTTCTTGGCCGAAAGCTTGGCTAGCGGCCCAATCGTTGGGGTCATGTAGGTGTTGGTATTTATCGTCACGTATATCATGCATGGGTTTGGTGACTTCTCCGATATAAACGCGCATGCCAATTTCTCCCACCTCTTCATGAGTGTAAGCAAGAAACTGTGCGCGGTGGTGCTTGGTTTCTTCGATGGCGGTTTCAAGTGTTTTGGCCGCATAGTAGATACCATAGCTGCCATGGCTGAATCGGCTTGGGCAAGCTGAGCTAACGTGTGTGAATGCGGCCATGACGGGGGAAGATCCAGGACCGCTGAGGCGGTCTTCCGGTGGGACCCGTGCAATATTACCCACTTCATTTCTTAGTCGGTCATTAGTTAGAGACTCGATGTGATAGAGTTCTTCTATGAGTTCGGGATCGACCAGACTCTCAAAGAAGTTGATCGGGGGGTATTTAGACGAAATGACCCGATATTGATGTTCCCAGTCAAGTTTTGTCGTGGGTGGTGCTTTCATTAAAGCCCTCGCTGAGCCTCTAAATAGCGACGGACATCAGCCAGATCGACGAGGCTTCCTGCCAGCATTCTTTCCAAGGCGCTTTGACCATTGAGAAGTGGAGCCGCATTCGGTTTACGTATCCACTCATTTGCCGTACGTGGATTGGCTAACAATATGTTTAGGTCTTTGTAGATACCGAGTAGATAGCTAATGCGCTCTAGGGCGTCACGACTTAACCGGTTTGCCGTTTTTTTTGCCTTCCATTTATAAAATGTTGATTCGGGAGGCGAGCCAAGCAGTGTGCGTTCTTCTGCCGCTGATAGCTTCCAGCGGTTGGATAAATTAAAGAAGGCCTGCAAAGCGGCGTTGGCAATTTTTTTGGGATCATGTTGTGTTTGGTTGAGGGCTAGATGTGGCATGCGCCGTATCTCCATAAATGTAGTATATTTGTATAATACTCCATATTTGGAGTATTTCAACTTGAATTATTAGGCGGCAGCGCCTAATAATTAGCCAATGGAGGTAGGGATATATGGTTTAGGTATGGGGAAGGCTATTATTTGTTCTTGTTCGTAGCCCGGATGCCGCGTAGCAGAATCCGAGTATTCCTTGGATTCCATTGCCTTTCATCCGGGCGACCCTCCTCAGTTTTAGATTCGATATTATACCGAAAAGATTAGATGCCCAATTTGAAAGGATGTAGCATTACTCTTTGCACGTCTATACCTTAATGATCCATTAGATGATGCCATTTAATCCTTAGTCACTCCCAACAAATCTTGCAATGTGACCTCTCCCGATACAAGATCTTCGGCCCAAACATTGCGTTTAATCCCAAGCGTTGAAATCATACTTAGAAAAACCTGTTTCTTTGTTTTTGTGCATGCTTCAAATACATTGATTTTGTTTATTAAGTTCTTCGCATAGACTTTATCTAAGGTAAATAATGTGTTGCAATATTTAATTTCACATAATGTGATTGATTGGTCTGAGCGATCAATCAATAAATCAACTTGTGCGCCTGAGGCTGAGTTACCTTGGCTGGGTAGATAGCGCCAACTACCCACTTCTTCTGCTACATGGCTTAAGTCTAATGCATAGATAATTTCATCAATATGCTTGAGACAAGTGGCTTCAAATGCATGCCCCTTCCATATGTTAAATTTTTGTTCTTTGGATTTGACTTGCCAATAGTTTCGATGACTACCCGGCTGATGATGACGAATCGAATCAATCCAGTAAAGATAAAAAAGTGTAAACTCATCCATAACTTTTATAAAATAGTCTTTTTTTGCACGTTCAAAGGGCACGAATGTTTCTATAGAATCTGCGGATTTTAACTCATCCAGTCGTTTATTAAAGGTACCCCCTGATTGCATGTCTGTTGCATCTAATAATTGTTGGCGTGAAATACCAAAGCGGCGTTTAGCAATTTGCCGAATTAATTGTATGTGTTGATCAGCGTGTTCAAATAACGATGAAAACAACAAATCAAACTCAGCAAACAATGGTGCATTTTTTGCGAAACATAGCTGATTAATAATTTGCACGGGTGACTTGCCTTTGGGAATATGCCGCAGGTAATAGGGAATACCTCCAAGCACCAAATACAAGTCAAGTATCTGTAAATTATTGAGATGTGCACCACGGGCAGATAAATAATTACGTGTTTCACTGAGTGATAAAGGTGTTAAATGAATTTGATAGGTTAAACGATTGTAAAGCCCACCCTTAGCTCGCACAACATTATCTAACATCCACGAAGCAGCGGATCCGCACACAATGAACCATTACATTAGGTAATGTACTCCATTCGGTATTCCAGTAATAATCTAGCGCTTGCAGTACCCCGGAACGTTTAGAGGCTAACCAAGGTAATTCGTCAAAAAATAGAATGATTTTTTGTTGACGCTTAATTTTTTTTATCAAGAGCGTCAATAATGAAAACGCTTCTCGCCAATTAGCGAATTCTTTGGATGGAAATTCTGGTGTGAAGACGTTTAATAGCGTAGAATAAAAATCACTCAATTGATCCGATAGCCTACCTCCTTTTTGTCCCGTTACTTGAAAAAATAAACCTTTACCTTGACAAAACTGACGTACTAAAAATGTTTTGCCAACTCGACGTCGTCCATAGAGTGCTAAAAACTCTGCTTCAGTTGAGCGAATCAGCGTATCCAGTATTTTTTGTTCCGAATGTCGCCCAATTAACATTTCCATGATGTTGCAGTTATCCTTTCTATGATTAGATTTGGCTGGAAATAACAATATCTTTGTCAGCCAAATCCTCTTTAATAAATGCCTGCAAAACGGCGTTGGCAATTTTTTTGGATCATACTCAGTTTGGTTGTGGTGATGTTTAATCAATGAAGATATATGGCTTCGATAGCACCTCAAAGCCCTGTAATGGCACTACTTAAACCTAAACCCCCAACGCCAGCATTGAGGATGGCAATTTTCAGTGATGAATACTCCTTTTGGATAGTGGCTTGTGCTAAATTCAGTGATAGCTCAGGCACGGATAGGCGTTACCACGCACAGGAGCGTGGGAGCGAGAGCGAAATTTTCTTAATGGTATGACTGCAAGGCGTATCATGTGGATCATGAGCAGGAATTGAGTTTATTTCACCCCTTATAGATTTTAGGCTTATTTCCCATTGGAAATAAAGGGGAGCTTCAGACTCATTTGGTATTGGATCAGGAAACAAGCGCTGTCATTTTGTGAATGGATGGTTAGGTGGCCAGTTGTTGCTTTTACCAGGCATCGTTGCTGATTTACTTTTAATCAGACAGCATAATAACCGCAGGTATGTTCGTTAAAATCACGAAATTTTCTATGGTAATTTTTCATTTTAAATTCAGTTTAGCAATGCACTATTTAAAGCTCAATAACGCAGCTTTTTTCATTATTTTTTGTTTTTAATATTTATCCTGCATGGATAAAACTAAAGATTTGGGATAATTATTTTAAACCTGTGATCTGGATATTTTAACAGGAATACAGGTGAAATGCTGGTTATTGTGATGCTGGATTAGCATCACATTATAAAAACAATAAATAATAATAAGATGTATATCGCACTAAAGTTTAAGCGGCTATTGTCATTGTTCTAGTTACATAGTTTTGCAAGCGCAATGACTAGCGATAGGCTTATTCAAATAGTGGTACTTTAAGTGGGGCAGAGAGTCAATCGTATTGTTGCAATACAATATTCGTATTTAGTTACATCGCGTCGCCGTATTATTAATAATAGATAATAATAGATAATAATAGCGAATTGTATGGATGTTTGCGTTGTGTATGTTTCTGCTAACTTGTTGTAGTACCAAATGTGATTACAACGACATAGAAATATAACTTAAATGTTTTACGAGCATGTGCTGTATCTGCATGCCCCACATTGACAGCCTTACATCAATCCTGCCTGGCTATTAAGCCACGTGATATATTTAAATCGAACATGTTTCTCTCCCTTTTAACTTGCATTTCGCATCATGGCATGTGGATATCGCAAAAGGATTTGACTTCACATTGGTTTTTCTGAACGAGCGCAATACTTGTGGCATGAGTGTGCGAAGAAAAATCCGTGAAGGATTCAGGTCTCAAGTCAGACTGTATATCGTGATACGAAATATAAGTTTTTCCCCGCTTGCAGTTAGTTAACTGCATGGATGGGATAGGCTATTTATTGCGTGCTTATTCCATCATTCTCATGATACTTCAGGACGATTAACATGAGTTATGTTGTTGTATATTTTTAGCTCGTTTAGCAGAGATGAAAATATAATATAGCTTTCAGTGGTTTTATCGCTGAATTTTTTAATAAATGGGAGAAACTATGCGAATTAATAATACATTTAACAACAATAATAGTAATTGGCATACGGGGGGTTTAACAATGGCAAAAATGAGTTTGATTTTTATTGCCTTTTTGATGACGGCTTGTATTGAATCATTTACCGTCACCGTGGATGAGCCATTAGATGGAAATATCACGCCGCCGGGGAATACTAATCCAGTAGATACTATTTCACCACTTTTGGATCCATTAACTCAACCTAAATTTGTTAATCCACTGACGATACCTAAAGTGTTGTCCGCGGATAAACAGAAAATCCCTGGGGTCGACTATTACGAACTGGCAATGACTCAAATGCAACAATATTTAGGGTTGATCGACCCTGTTACTGGCCGGGCATTAATCACAACTGTATGGGGGTATGGCGGAAGTTATCCTGCTCCTACCATTGAGACTAGATCGACCTCTTTTGAGAATAAAGTCAACCCCGGATTACCTGTTCAGGTGCTTTGGACTAATGAACTACCGGTGACACACTTATTGCCTTTAGATACCACCTTAGGTTGTGGGACGGTCATCCCTGGGTGTCGGCCTGAAGTACGCACGGTGCCACATTTGCACGGAGGGCATACGGATGCCGCCAGCGATGGTCATCCTGAGGCTTGGTTTACGCCGGGTTTTAGTCAAGGTGGACCCAAGTTTGATCGGTCAATGAACGGCGTTTATCACTATCGAAACGATCAAGAAGCCGCCGGTTTATGGTATCATGATCACACCATGGGGACGACGCGGCTGAACGTTTATGCTGGATTGGCTGGGTTTTATTTCATTCGTGATGATAATGAAGATTTTTTATTAAATATGGGGTATCTACCTCAGCGCGCCTATGAAATACCGCTGATGATTCAAGATCGATCTTTTTACAAAGATGGTTCACTTTATTATCCCAATGAGTCTTTCAAGGATCCCGTGACAGGTCAACCCTTGTCGTTAGATCCATTGACGGGTCAACCTGTCGCATCCGTGGTGCCCGAGTTTTTTGGTGATTTTATCTTAGTCAATGGCAAAGCCTGGCCTGTGCTGGAAGTCGAGCCAAGAAAATATCGTTTTAGAATGCTGAATGCGTCCAATTCTCGTTTTTATGCCATGGAGTTTAACTTGGAAAAAATGGCTGGAGCGACGAAGGTATACAGAAACTTAAATTTTTTTCAGATCGGTACTGATGGTGGTTTGCTGAATGCAGCAGTGGAAACGAAATCCTTGTTATTAGGACCGGGGGAACGAGCGGATATTGTGATTGATTTTTCACAAGCGAATGTATTAGGGGAAACCATCATATTGACGAATGATGCGCGATCCCCCTTTCCCATGGGTGACAGCATTGATCCACAAACGAATGGCCAAATTATGGCATTTAAAGTGGTGAAGCCGCTGAATATCAATATTCCTGATAGCAAACAACCACAATCATTACGACCTGTTAATATACCGCTCTTACGTGCGATGCCAGGGGTACCAGGGAGAGAGCTTATTTTAGCCGAAGGCATTGATGAACTCGGTCGGTTAAAACCTTTGTTGGGAACTTCGGCGATGGGACCTTTAAATTGGTCGGACCCGATTACGGAAACACCAAGAATTAATACCACCGAAATCTGGTCCATTATTAATGTGACACCTGATACCCATCCCGTGCATAAACACTTGGTGCAATTTCAAATAATGGATCGGCAACGGTTTGATACGGCCACTTATGTTCCTGGTCGGCCCGAAACGTTACAATTGCTGGGTTCGCCAATCCCCCCTGGTCCGCAAGAAAGTGGTTGGAAGGATACCGTGCGAGCAAACCCTGGAGAGGTAGTGCGTATCATCGCTTATTATGATTTGCTTGGTGAATATGTTTGGCATTGTCATATCCTGGAGCATGAAGATTATGAAATGATGCGACCTTTCGAAGTCATCATGTAAATCTTTTTCCGTTTCTTTAACGCGTTCCCATGCAACTGTGTGGGAACGCCGATCAAAAAAAGCACGAAAGTTATAGTCAAGGGTTCGCTCATTTATTTTGTCACATTAGATCATACTTTCGATGGAGCTTGTCGTTTAACGTGCCATCGATTTCTCATTTTACATGCCGTTGCAAACCTTTCTTTTTTATAGGCTACTAATTTCATTGTTAACTGATTATACTCAGGAAGAGGAAATGGGCTTAGACCCAGCTCTCGTATTACATGGATTCACGTTTTCTTTCGCATTATTCTCCATGAGTTTTATTTAAGCCGACATTGGGTAGTCTCGCGTTTGAACATCGCGATGAGAATTGATTTCTCAGGGGTTTTTCTGAAGGAGGCCATACGTTGTTGGATGGCTGATTGACGAAAAGTTTCTGTGAAATCAAGGATCAAGTGAGATTAAATGATAGGCTGCTCAATGTTGGTTTAAGCCATTTCTTTTGTTTAAAGCCAGCCCAAGTTCGTTGGGAACTGGTAAAACCTTAATCATCATTGCTGTCACTTGTCGTATTTTGAGCAGCCAAGAGATATGTCATCATGTGCCATTATAAAATGCTTAAAAATTACTTGTTAGTTGCGCTTCTATGGATGATTTTTATTCCTCTATGTCACGGATTGCATAATATGGATAATGCGATCGATGACCGAGATCGCAATGCTGGTCAGAATCTTGAACCTTATTATTTTATTCCTTTAGGAAAAATACGTACTGCGAATTATTCTTTTGCGTATGATATCAATCACCGATTGCAAATTGTTGGTAATGGGAATCAGGCTTTTGTTTGGGATGCCAGTAATGCCAAAGCGATTTTTTTAGCTGATCGTTACTGGAGTGAAGCGTTGGCAATCAATGATCATGGGGCGATTGTGGGTATTGCGGCGAGTAGCGGAAAAATTGGTCATTGGCCAGGACAAGCCTATTACTGGGACCCTGTGAATGGTTTGAAAATTATCTCGATGGCGAGCAAAACCTGGGGTATTGCCCGCGATGTGAATAATGCAGGTTTTGTGACAGGTTATGCAATGAACCTCTCTGAGAGTGGTGTTTTTATTGATGATGAACCCAATGTGAGTTCTTTTGTTTGGCGTGATGGTGTCATGATTCAGGTTTTGCCGACGCTTGGTGGTAGCCATTCCTTTGCGTTCGCGTTAAACAATGCGCTGGAACCTTTAATTGTAGGGACGTCAAAAAATACTGATAACAAATACAATGCTTTTCAATGGCAGCCGAGCCGAGGGATCTTACCGCTTGCGACCCCCGATGATCAGCAAAGTTTTGCAACTAATGTTAATGAGGCGGGTGATATCGTTGGTTGGCTGGGGGATGTGCCGAGTACCTATTTTCCTAATTATGTTCGTGATCCCAATGGTCAAGCTAATGCGCCAATCGCTTGGTTAACCGGGTATTTGGAGGCATTTTCCAGCCAAGCGGTTTTGTGGAAGGATAATCAAATAATTGAACTGGAATCATTACCAGGGTTGCCTCACAGTATTGCTTTAGATATCAATAATGCGGGTCAAATTGTTGGTTTTTCGGCGACTGAAGGGGGGGGAACCAAGCACGCTTTTCTGTATGACCCGGCATTGGGTATGATTGATTTAAATGGACTGGTGCCGGGTCATGTGTCTTTACTGGCGGCGACTTCAATTAATGACTTTGGTCAAATTGTTGCCTGGGGTAGGTATCATCAAACTGAAAATTTTCAAGATTATCGACCTTTTTTGTTAGCCCCGAAGGCAACGACAAAAGTCGCTGATTTAACACTGCAGTTGGTTGGTTTGTCCGCGAGTAATGCAACAGTAGGGGATGAATTAAACTTTGCTATATCGCTAAAAAATCAAGGCGAAAATGCAACAAATGCAGTTGTGGATTTACACATTAAAGGTCCGTTGTCGTTAACCGATTTGCCTATTGGATGTCAATTTGAAAATAATAATTATTCGTGTAGTGTCGGTGTTGTTGCTGCCAATACTTCGGTAAAAACCTCAATGTTTGTTGGCCGAGTGGATGGGGGCGGTCAGATTGCCATTGAAGCCAGTGTGCAAGGACAGGCCGATGTGATTTTGCTGAGGCGTGACGAAGTATATGATCAAAGTAATTTTGCCTCTAAATATATTGATGTAATGAATGATGAGCTGATCGTTGAACCACGTTATGAGATTATTGATTTAGGCCCTCTCCCGGATGAAAAATCGAGTGATACAACCAATCCTTGGCGTCGCTTATATCACGTCTATGGCATGAACAATGATAGTGATATCGTGGGTAAAGCCGGTGATTATGCATTTTTTAAAGAGAATTTAAAGACCACATTTGTCGGTGATTGCCAAGCAATTACCATTGCCTGCCTTGATGGGGGAGGCTGGCAGGAGTTGAGTGCGATTAATGATACGGGAGTGAAAGTTGGCACGGGACATTTTAGCGATGACAATGGTGTGATGCTGAGTTCCGCATTGGTGATACGGCCCGATGGGAGTCGGGCCATCTTGCCGTTTGATGATACCGTACCGACTCAATATGCCATTGATGTCAATAATTCCGGGCAAGTGGTGGGCTTTGCTCAAAACGATCAGGCAAAAATTTTTGGTTTCCTTTGGGATGAAGTTCAAGGGCTTCGTTATTTTTCAGATTTAAACAATGACCATTACGTATTTTCCATCAATAATTTGGGGAAAGTGCTAGGTACGGTATTAGTGAACAGCAATGAGTATTATCCTTTTTTATGGAGTGAGACCGATGGTATACAGGTGTTAGCTCAAGTTAATCAGCAAAATACTTTTGCTTTAGATCTCAATGATAATGGTGTGATTGTTGGTTGGATAGGATCACCGCCGGAAAGGAATAACTGGTCATTGATGATTGGCAACAATCCCAATGCAGGACCTTCGGCTTGGTATTATCGGAATTTAATGGCGAAAGGCAATGCGCTGGTATGGGAGGAGGGTGAGGGGATTGATTTAGGGTCCGGCATGGCTTATGCGATAAATAATAACAATAAAGTGGTTGGTTATTTGTCACGACCCGGTGATATCGTGATTGATGATGAGTCGTTTTGGCCGCGAACCACGGATTTTAAACAAGCGTTTATTTATGATCTAAATACCAAGCAATTATTGTTGCTCAAAGATTTGATTATTCATGACACTCGCCGCCCCGTAATTTGGACAAATTTATATATTGCGAGTGATATTAATGATCAAGGAGAAATCATTGGTTGGGGACAGGTCTGGATAGATGGTGTGTCTGAGCAAATTCCAACCCATGGATTTTTGCTAAGACCACTTGATGAGAGTGCTTTGTCAGATGTGTCGATTACGACTGACAATGTCGCTGACGCTTATATTAATGAGTTATTTCAATGGCGCGTGTCGGTGACTAATCTGGGTCAGTTAACCACGGATGCTACGTTAATGTTTATGATTCCTTCGAGTATTGTGTTAGAGAATATTCCTGGTATTTGTGATGAAGTGAATCAGCGGATCACCTGTCAGTTGATTGCCTTGGAAAAAGATGCGGTATTAAACCTGGCGTTTGTTGGTAAAGTGACACAAAGTCAGCCGCTTCATATGCCTGTTAAGATCACTAGCGTGCAGCGCGACGCGGTAAACAGCAATAACAGTGCGGCTTGGACAATAACCGTGGCGCGGAAAGCAGATTTGAATTTAGCTGTTGATCTGGGTCAAGTGGCGGTGAATGAGCAAGTCACGGCGACTACCGTGATCAACAATGATGGAGGGGAGGCAACGCAGTATACCTTGGAGATGGCGTTTTCAGCGGGCTTGGTCGTAAGCGGGATGCCGGTCGGTTGTCAACGGATCGAGAGCAAGATAATTTGTGCTGGACAAGGTCAGACAATTAATGCTGGAGAAGAAATAATACTTACGTTTGATTTCGTTGCTTTGTCATCTGATAGGCAAACCGTAACGGTGCAAGTAAAGGCACAAGGCCGCGATTTGAATATAAGTGATAATACCGATACGTTAACTTTCTCTGTGCAAAGCGTTGAGAGGCCGGAGATTAAAATACAGTACCCTAAGGAGGGGAGTGTGTTTGTCAGCGAGGGTGCATTGCAATTACCCGTGGAGTTTACGATTAAGCATTGGGTGGTTGCCGAAAATAACAGTCATTATCGCTGGTTGTTAGATGGCAAAGATCAAGGGGCACGTTATGCGTTGAGTCCGATTATATTGAATGATCTTGCGGTGGGATCACATAGCGTGGCGATTGTGTTAGTCGGAGCAGATCATCAGCTGACCGAAATTAAGGCGCAAGTCAACTTCCATGTGATGATGTCTGCGGTACCTACGATCAGCTTCGGTCCGGCGATTCGTTATACATTATACCAGAAAAATAATGACGATAGTTTGCGGATTCCGTTTGCCCTGGAGAATTGGATCGTTGCTGAAGGGCAATCACATTATCACGTGTTGATTGACGGTGTTGGTCAAGGACCTCGTTATGAAGTGGCACCGATTGATGTTTCAATGCTTGCCAATGGGGCGCATACGGTGACGGTGCGATTAGTCGATGCCAATCATCAGCCGATTGATGTGAAAGCTTCGACGATCGTTGAGATCTTGAAGCCTTCTGATAATTTACTTGATATTACCTCAAATAAAGATATTTTAGTGGTCGCACTTGAACAAAAAATACGGTATGTCGAGTATACTTGGAATCGTCTTATACAGCAGGATGATTTTCATATAGCCTGGTTTATTAATAATGTTAAACAGGGGGATTTAGCGGTAGGTGAGCCGATTATGTTGCCAACATTAGAAACCGGGAGACATGAAATAACGCTCAAGCTAATTTTGGATGAAACGAATCGTGTTTATGCCACAGATAATATGTTTGTCACTCTGCTTGCGATAGGTAAAGTAATGGAGATTAAGCCTTCGGTAGGTGCTTTAGCATGGCTTGAGTTGTTATTCATGATGCTGCTGGCTTATCGCTGGTTTAGGAAATATACGCCGTAGCGTTTCCTATTCTTAGAGAGGGGGCGTGCTCCAGGTATGAGCGATAGCCAGCCCCATTTTTCTATTGTTTATGTGCTTCTGCTTTGGTTTGCCAACCAATAGAATTGATACGGTGGAATGACAAGCCGATTATTGAAAAGAACGGGTGACTCGCCTGAATATAGATCGACAATCTGACCCAGATGAAACATAAACTTGTTGCTGATCGATTGGAGATCTAGATATTGAGGATGAGCGTCAAAGTTTCCAACCACGAGTACCGGATTTGATGAGCTGCTTAAATTGAATCGTGAAAAAATAAATAAATGAGGGTTGTCGATATGTATGAGTTCACGATTATTAAAATCAGCGAATGAAGGTATTTCTTTTCGAATGGCAATCATTTTTTTTAACGCATTGAAAATTCGATGTTCCACGGTTCCCGATTGATGGCGTAATTCTGCTTTGTTCCAGTCTATATTGGGGCGGTGCGCCCAGCGACTGTCGTTTGCTTTGTTCTCATCATCAAGATAGGTGCAATCATTTAAGGTGCCGATTTCATCGCCATAATACAGCAAGGGGATGCCGCCGAAAGCAAGAATCATCCCGTGCAATAGTAATATGCGTTTGATCGAATTATCGATACTATCTGGATCATTTTTCTCTAAGGCGGTGGCAAGTCCTGCGAGGGATGCCAGTGAGCCTGAAATTCGGGCATCACCTGTTTTATTATTATGACCAAATGGAAGTCCTTTTGCATCGGAGTCATCATAAACCCCGGTATAATAGTCAATCAAAAACTGGCGATGGCTGGCGGGGTCATATCCTATCTGTCTAATATCGTTGTCATCGTATCCTAAGCCGATATCATCATGACAGCGAATATAGTTTAACCAGGTGGCCCGTTCCAATTTATCAGGAATACTTTTTAATCCCTGGTATAATAAGTTCGCGTTTTTTGTGGCGATCGCATCCCATAATAAGGCCATATAGGTGGCGTTATAAGCGATTTCACATTCTTTCGCATTGATGGCATCTTCACCAAAGTACTTAGTGATTTCTACCGGGGCGACAATGGCTTCTGCAATAAACAAGACGCCGGGTGCTGTTACCTGACAACAATCTTTCATCAACTGTAAGATCAGATGTGCTTCTCTTTCATTTTGACCGGTGCTGCCAATTTTTTTCCAGAGAAAAGCGACCGCATCGAGTCGAATAATATCCGCGCCTTGGTTTGCCCAAAATAGGATAATATCGATCATTTCGATGAACACCTCAGGGTTTGTATAGTTCAAATCCCATTGGAAGTTATTAAATACCGTCATGACCCATTTCTTCATTGTTTCATCCCAGGTAAAGCTGCCCGGTGATGTTTCTGGAAAGACTTCTAACATGGTTTCTTCAAACATATCAGGAATTTCACGGGTATTAAATAAATAGTAATAATCCTGGTATTTTTTTTCACCCTGGCGCGCACGTTGTGCCCATTGATGTTCGTTCGATGTGTGATTGACGACAACATCAAGTGCTAATAAAACATTTCTTTTTTGCAGCTTTTCTACCAGCTTTGACAAGTCTTGTATGCTACCAATTCGCCGATCAACTTGCCTGAAATCACTGACGGCATATCCTCCGTCACTTTTACCTGTTGGGCATTGTAGAATTGGCATGATATGAATCATGTTGATGCCCAGTTCTTGGAAATACGATAGTTTTGATTTTAATCCCTGCAAATCATTGGCAAAACCGTCAGTGTATAGTGCCATGCCTACCCATTCTTGGCTGAGAAACCAGTTATGATTTTTTTCTCGTTCAAGATCTTTGGTTTTGAATTCATCAGGTCTTTGAATGTATTGTTTTGCCATGGTTTCTACAAGATGCAATGCCTGTGCTTCAAAATCATGGCGAGTCCCATAAAGTTGTTGAAACAGTGAATATATTGCGTAGAAGTTGGCGCCCAGGCGGGTATAAAAATAGCGAATTTGATGTTGCTTGATTTCGGGGTTGAGTTTGCTCAGAATTTCATTAAGCAGTGAATGCGATACTTGTTCGTACATGGCGCTGGTGTTTCCTTATCGTTATTTTATAACCCCCAGGCATTAATGAAAGATTCATAAAATGATCGATCATTGGTTGTTGCGCCTTGGATACCTACCATCGCACTGGCAAATGCTTGTGCTCTTTCCAGTGTTGTTTCTATGCCCCAATTTTTATATTGTCCTAGCAGAAAAACACTGCTCAATGCATCGCCTGC
>VAPK011068032.1_pt1 | contig 14240 bp, 10 predicted proteins | sample 3395031 | NCBI WGS metagenome assembly VAPK01 (sample SAMN08290443, study PRJNA428436) | hydrothermal vent metagenome | isolation source: Deep-sea hydrothermal vent chimney 1 | place: Pacific Ocean: Juan De Fuca Ridge | reverse complement strand
TCATCGATATTACCGTCCCCACAGACCACCAAGGCCCGTCTTACCCCAAAATTATGCAGCGTCCAGGCAATCTTCTCGGTGAGATCTGCTTCGTACACTCCTAGTAAATAGGTGTTGGCCGCAGCGGGATTAGTCAACGGCCCAAGAATATTAAAGATTGTCCTGATCGCAATCTCACGCCTGGGGCCAATGGCATATTTCATGGCGCCATGCATCATGGGCGCAAACATAAAGCCAATGCCAACTTGCCTGACGCAAAAACCAATTTGTTCAGGGCTCATCCCCAAATCAACCCCCAAGGCCTCCAGAACATCAGCACTGCCGCAATGGCTGGAGATGGAGCGATTACCATGTTTAGCCACCAGTACCCCGGCCCCGGCTACAACAAAGGCACTGGTCGTGGAGACATTAAAGGTGCCGGAGGCATCTCCTCCCGTTCCGACTATATCCATCAGCACACCATTGGCGGCACCAGCGTCGATGGTCACCGCCTTTTCACGCATTACCCTGACGGCGCCGGTAATTTCCGCTACAGTCTCCCCCTTCATCCGCAGAGCCGTAATGAAAGCGCCTATTTGGGCATCAGTACAGACACCGGTCATAATTTCATTCATCACCGCAACCATCTCGTTTTCGGTGAGATCCTTGCCCTCTACTATCTGGATAATTGCTTCCTTAATCATGGCTAATTAGTTTTCAACAAAATTTTTAAGAAGTTGGACACCGTCCGGGGTCATTATTGATTCTGGATGAAACTGCACGCCTTCTATAGGGAGGGTCTTGTGGCGAAGTCCCATCAGTTCGCCTTCGACGGTGCGAGCCGTGATGGTCAAGCAGTCGGGGAGATCATCTGCCACTACCAGAGAGTGATAGCGCATGGCCTCGAATGGGTTCGAGAGTCCTGCAAATACCCCATTACCGTCGTGCTCAATCATACTGGTCTTGCCGTGCATGATTCGCCCAGCCCTGATGACCTTACCACCAAAGGCCTCACCAATGGCTTGATGCCCCAGGCAGACTCCCAGAATAGGGAGCTTACCGGCAAAATGTTTAATCGCCGCCACTGATATGCCAGCCTTTGCCGGAGTGCATGGTCCCGGTGATATTAGCAGGCGATCTGGTCGCAACTCCTCAATTTCAGCCAAAGTAATCCGGTCATTACGAAACACCTTCACGTCGTGCCCAAAGCCGCCGATGGTTTGGACGATATTATAGGTAAAGGAATCATAATTATCAATTATAACAATCACTTTTACAACCCTTTCTCTGCCAATTCAACCGCCTTTCGCAATCCCATGGCCTTATTAATTGTTTCTTCAAATTCAGTTTGCGGATCAGAGTCGGATACAATCCCAGCCCCGGCCTGCACCCACAAATCATCACCGCACATAACAAATGTTCGAATAGTTATACAAATATCCATATTACCGGAGAACCCGAAATAGCCCACCGCCCCGGCGTATGGACCGCGGCGTTCTGCTTCCAATTCCTCAATAATTTCCATGGCCCGAATTTTTGGCGCTCCACTTACCGTACCAGCAGGGAAACAAGCCTTTAGCACATCAAATTGATCCAATCCCGAGCGTAATTCACCATGCACGCCAGAAACAATATGCATAACATGACTATATCGTTCTACCACCATCAGATCACAGGTCTCAACGGTACCATAACGACATACCCGCCCCAAATCGTTGCGGCCCAAATCCACCAACATCAGATGTTCAGCCCGTTCCTTGGGATCAGCCAAAAGCTCCCGTTCCAGAGCCAAATCCTCGGCCTCAGTTTTCCCACGTTTACGGGTTCCGGCAATGGGACGAACCTCAACATCACCATCCTCCAAACGAACAAGAATCTCAGGTGATGAACCTATCTGGATAACATCCTCCAACTGCACATAAAAAAGATACGGACTGGGATTGATATGCCGAAGAGCCCGGTAAAGGGTAAAGGGGTTCAAATTGGTTTTACTATGGAACCTCTGGGATAGCACAACCTGGATAACATCACCAGCTAGAATATACTCCTGGGCCCTGGCGACCATATCCTTGAACTCCAATGCAGACATATTGGAGGAAAATTCATGCCTGGCTGCCGGCTCAGACGAGTCCATCGTCAGATCCTTCGGCAGCGGCTGCCTCAAAAGTTTATCCACCCGCTCTATGTCAGCCAACGCCTCGCTATACAGCTTTTCATGATCCGTTCCCTCACCAGCGGTACGACCAAGCTCGTGCGCAATTGGCACACAATTAACAATAGCGATGGTTTGGCGAATATTGTCATAGACTAGAACAATCTTGGGCACCATAAATGAGGAATCAGGGAAGTCCAAAGGCGGGTTCTCGTTGGGCAATTCCTCCATGAACCGCACCATGTCATAACCCATATAGCCCACAGCTCCGCCAAAGAATCTAGGCAGATAAGAAGTATCACAAGGCCCGAATGAGGCCAGCATATCTTTGAGGGCGATAATTGGATCCCCTCTAAAATTTTTGTTCTCTTCACCCCGGCGTACAGCAATTTCATCCCCACGGCTGCTCAATACCGCCAGCGGTTCAATACCTATAAATGAATAACGCCCCCATTTTTCCCCGCCCTGCAAACTCTCCAGTAAAAAAGCATATTTTTGGCCACTGGCAACCTTGGCAAAGGCGGTGAGCGGCGTATCCAAATCGGCAATAATTTCCCGGCAAACCGCTACTAATCCAGCCTGTTCGGCCATTTTTTTAAATTCGTCTAAATTGGGTTTAATCATGTTTTTTTTACTAATCGAAAAAATAACTGCTCAGGAATACTCCCAGGAATTACACAAAAAAAAAGCCATGAAGCCCTTTCACAAGGCCACATGGCTCTAAAATATCAATTTTACGCAACAGAGACAGAAAAATAACTGGCCTGCGGCATGACTTGTCACATGCGAACGCAAACCCTAACAATCCAACATGAAAATATTCAGACATTACCTCCCCTGCCCGTGACCTTACGACCATCGCCAGAGATTCCCCTTTTATCGTATAACAACGATACCATTACGTTACATTCAATCTATATATCTATGCTTGCGCCTGCACAGAGGTGACAAAGACGTTAACCCTTTTGGTCAAACGTGACACCTTGCGAGAGGCATTTTTCTTATGCAAAACACCCTTCACAGCATTTCCATCAATTATAGGAATAACCGCTTTTAAAGCCGCCTGAGCCCCATCAACTGACTGTTCGGCAATAGCCGCATCAACCGCCTTAATAGCGTTTTTCATTCTACTATTATTGGCCCGGTTCCGCAGTCTGCGCACCTGACTCTGCCTGTTTCTTTTCAATGCTGATTTATGATTTGCCAAAACTTCTTCTCCTGCCCAATTTATGTAAATTAAAAGGTACCACAGCCCCATCCTATGGAAAGCTAAGCATTCTAAATTAATTAATCTCACATGTCAAGAGTATAGACATATTAAAATGAAGCGGCAAATACAAAAAAAGCCGGCCATTGCCTGTGTTTGCCTGTGGCGTTATAAATTTACCTGCAAGACATCAGGTTACTGTATTTTCTTCTTGATATTATTAATGTTTCCTGCGAAAATTAATTTTGATGGACTCGTAAGAACTATAATTCTCTTATTCTTTGTCATTCCCGCAGAAGCGGAAATCCAGTAGTTTCAATATGTTATGGATCCCCGCCTGCGCGGGGATGACGGGATTGGGTACTTTTTGCGAGAGCATCAATTTTAACAAACCAAAAGCCAACCCCTAGGGGGAACCATGCCCAACAAATACAACCCGCAAGAACCAGTTAGCGCCCGGAAGATTCAGGAGATATTAAGTGATCTGCTGCGCCTGTCCATCTGCAAGTCCCCCTTTCCCCGTTTAATGCAGGAATTTCTGGCTCTGATGGTTTCTTTCCCATGGCTGGAGGTACAGCCAAAGGGGGCCTTATTTCTGCTTGACGAAAACAACCCTCAAAAGCTAATTCTCACGGCCCATCATAATGTAGCTAAACCGGAACTTAGCCAATGCGCCGAGCTGCCACTTGGCCGCTGCCTATGCGGCAGAGCCGCCTTGAGAAAAGAGATTGTTTTCGTGAACCAAGTCAACGATCAACACGAAAACTGTTGTGATAATCTCTCACCGCACGGTCATTATTGTATCCCAATAAAATCGGGAGATGACACTATATTGGGGGTCTTCACTTTATACACCAAAGCAGGAGTCAAACGTCGTCCGGAGATTGAAGCAATTTTACAGACCGCTGCGGCGGCAGTTGCTGGCATGATCCGCCTGCATCGCTGTGAAATCGACCGCCAGGAAAGTGAAAAAAGTTACCAGGCCATCACCAATGCCGCTGTCGATGCCATTATCATGCTGGACAACCGAGGCATGATCACCTTCTGGAACCCGGCGGCCGAAGCAGTATTTGGTCATTCACATACCGAAGCCACAGGAAAAGTTCTGCATGATATCATCGTACCTGGCAATTATACTTCTTCCTATAAATCTGCCCTACAGGAGTTCTTTAAAACTGGTCAGGGTAATTTATTCGGCCAAACCATCGAAGTGAACGGTAAGCACAAAGATGGCCACGAAATCCCCATAGAACTTTCATTATCCAGGCTGCAAATAAAAAACCAATGGCACGCCATTGGTATAATCCGTGATATCACAACCAGAAAGATTGCCAATCAAGAGAAAGATAAACTCAATCAACACCTGCAACAGTCTCACAGGCTTGAGGCATTGGGAACTTTGGCGGGTGGCATAGCCCACGATTTCAACAATATTACCGCCTCGATTCTGGGTTTTGCCGAAATGGCCCAGGAAAGTTTACCGAGCAACAGCCAGCCCCATGAAGATTTAGGACATATTATCTCTGCCGCCAAACGGGGCAAAGATATCACCAGACAATTACTTACCTTCAGCCGTCAAACCGACCAGCCGAAGTCCCCAATGCATATACAACCACTGATAAAAGAAACAGTAGCGCTAATACGAGCCTCTATTCCGGCAAATATTGACATCCGCACGAACATCACACCCACGACCGCCTATATCATAGCCTCTCCCGCCCAAATACATCAGATGTTGATCAATTTATGCACTAATGCCAACCGAGCGATAGGAGGACAGAGCGGAGCCATCGATATCAACCTGGAAGTTGTCGACATCACACCCACGAACACTAAAATGTCCCCCGGCCTACCCCCTGGCAATTATGCAAAACTTACCGTATCAGACACAGGATCGGGCATTACCGCAGAAGTGTTAGAGCATATCTTCGAGCCTTTCTTCACCACCAATTCTCAGGGCGAAGGCACAGGTTTGGGACTATCCATAACTCATGGCATCATTACCGATTTGAATGGCATAATTACAGTTGACAGCCAACCGGGGCATGGCTCCTCGTTTGATATATATATTCCGACATGCCAAGATCATGGCACGAAACCTGATACGTCCCTGCCTCCTCATATTATCGGCGGCAACAGTAGCATTCTCATCGTTGAAGACGAGACATCTCTGGCAGAGATAACCTCCCGGCACCTCAGAAAAGCTGGGTATAAAATGACAATAAAGTCCAATGGAAATATCGCGTTAAAGAGTTTCAAAAATAATCCCAACAGCTTTGATTTGGTCCTGACCGATCAGCTAATGCCGCAAATGTCTGGCTCAGAGATGGCTGGCGAAATTTTAAAGATTAAACCTGACATGCCAATCATCATTATGACAGGCACCTTGAACAAATCCTTACTACAAAAAGCCCAGGATATGGGCATTAAAAAGGTTATCATTAAACCTATATCAATAGGGGAGCTTTGCAGGGCCATCGATGAAAGCCTAAGGCATTAGGAGCGATGGTCATTTCAAAATTAGCAAAAGATTAACCTCAAAAAATAATTAGGCTGGTTTGCAATAATGAATGATTTTTTACCATCAATTTTAATAGTTGATGACGATCAGGATCACCTGGCTCTTGTAGCAAGATATGTAGACGATGCCGGATACAAATACGCCAAGGCCAAAGATGGTTTTAAGGCTATAGAGCTGATCGAGTCTGAGAATTTCAGCGTAATTATAACCGATATGGTAATGCCAACTCTGGATGGTATGCAGATTATTAAATTCGTCAGAGAACATGCGCCGCTCACCAACGTTATTGTGATGACAGGCTACAGCAAAAATTATTCCTACACAGATGTCATCAAGGCCGGTGCCAGCGATTTTATCGAGAAGCCCTTTCCGCAAGATGAACTAATTGCCAAATTGAGTAGAATACTAAGAGAGAAAAGCATATTCGAAAAACTGCGCCAGGAGATAGATAGTCACAAGAAAACCAGTTCAGCCCTTCTTATTGCCAAAAATGCCGCCGAAAAGGCCAATGAAATTAAAAGCAGCTTCATCAATACGATCAGCCACGAATTTCTTACCCCCATGAATGGCATCATGGGTTTCAGTGAAATTTTGGGTGGTACAGAATTGGATTCCAGGCAGAAAGATTTCCTGGAAATGATCAGAACATCATCAGATAGACTTATGCTCTTAATTAATCAGCTGTTAGATTTTTCCAGACTCGAGTCACGCCGGAAAAATAAAACAACTCATTTTTTTTCATTAAAGCAAGTATTAGAAAGTGTTCTGGCAACATTTCAGGAAAAAGCAAAAAATAAAAGAATAATGTTAGAATTCTCAATTAACGAAACAGTGCCAACCGGCTTATCAGGCGATCCGGAAATACTGAAACGATTACTCCACGACCTTACCGATAATGCCCTAAAATTTACGGAGCATGGCAGAATAAAGATTAAGGTGCAAATCCAAGAGATACAGCCAGACAATTTTATACTTTTGCATTTTTCGGTTAAAGATTCAGGCTGTGGCATCCCGGCTGACAAACAAGAGACAATTTTTGAAGCCTTTACGCAGGCGGAAAATTACCTGACCAGAAGTCATGAAGGCGCAGGTTTAGGTTTAGCCGTGTGCAGAAAATTGACCAACCAACTGGGCGGAGATATTTGGTTAAAAAGCAAAATCCACCAAGGTTCAAGCTTTCATTTCACCGCTAAATTTTTGGTGCCATAATTGCTAATGAGTACTTCGACAAGCTGAATGTATAACTTGATCATATACCAGTGAACAATCGTATTGATTTTCTGAGCCTGTTTTCAAAACGATAATCTTGTATTTTATCCTGTTTTCAGGCATAATATTCTTATGCTAAATATTCTACAATCCCTCCGCTGGCAGGATATCGCCGACATAATGATTGTTGCCTTCATTATCTACCGGATAATTCTGCTCATCAGAGGCACCAGAGCGGTGCAGATGCTGGCCGGGATCGGGGTGTTGATCATTGTCTATTTTGGGGCCAGAGAGCTTGAGCTCATGACGCTCTATTGGTTATTAGGCACCTTACTAAGTTCCATATTCCTAATTGTAATCATCGTCTTCCAGCGTGATATCCGCCGGGCCTTAACTCAGATGGGTCAGGCGGCGCCCTTTACCCTGCAACAGGAAAAAACTGATCTGGATATTGGCCAATTAGTGACAGCAGCCCAAATTTTGTCCCAAAATAAAATCGGCGCCATAATTGTCATTGAACGGGAAACTGGAATGAAGGACTATCTGGAATCCAGCCACACAATTGATGCGGTGTTGAGTCATGAACTTTTAATCAGTATATTCAGAAACGTCTCCCCCTTGCACGATGGAGGCGTAGTAATCAGCAAAGGCCGTATTCACTCGGCACGCTGCGTCCTGCCCTTAACCAAGAATCCTTATGTTGCAAAAAGCTTGGGTACCAGGCACCGAGCCGCGCTAGGTATCTCCGAAGAAACTGACGCAGTAGTACTGGTGATTTCCGAGGAAAGCGGCAGAATTTCACTGGTTCAGCACGGCGCCATTACCACCGACCTCAATAAGGACAGCCTGCAGAGCCTTTTAAAAGACCTCTTCATCCCCAGGGAGGGCCAGCCATTGACATGGATAAGCTGGTTTAAAAAAATATGAGAGGTTACCAGCCCGCCCAGCGGAGCAACAACAATCACAGACGATTACCGTGGACCAAGGATTGGCTAATCAAATTAATATCCATCTTTTTTGCGATTTTTCTCTGGTATTTTGTAGCTGGTGAAGACCGGGTTGACATGAATGTCAGAATACCAGTGGAGATTGTCAACCTGCCTCGGGATCTGGTCATTTCCAACCAATTCAAGGACATATTGGATGTCACAGTAAGTGGCCCCCGCAGTATTATCCGGGAGATATCACAGCAACAGATTTCCCGTTCCATAGACTTATCCCACGCCACTCCCGGCAATATTGTTATTGATAACAAGAACGATTCAATGTCATTTCCAAGAGGAATAACTGTTCTGCGTGTTCAGCCATCGCATATCATCCTGCTACTCGACAAACTGATCCAAAAAGACCTGCCTATTAAATATGTAACAATTGGTGCGACGGCCAAGGAATACGAATTGGCTGGTATTGATCTTTCCCCTAACAAACTTACCATATCAGGGCCTCAAACATTAATTGCCAAGGAGGCGGATATACCAACCAAGGCCATTGATCTCACCGGGATGTCTCATGCGGTCACCAGGCAGGTTTTTCTGAAAATCCCTCCAGAATTAGCTGATTTGGTGGGAGATCCAAGTGTCACCGCCCATATAAGAATCAAGGAAAAGATCGTGGAAAGAGAGATCGGTAAAATACCTATAGTCGTCAAAGGATTGGCCGGGAAACAACAAGCCCGGCTGGAAACAAAAATTATCAAGATTAAAGTCCGCCTGCCGTTACTCATGATCAATAAATATAAAAATCTTCGAAAGCTGTTCCACGCTGAGGTCGATGCCAGTGCGGGTCCAGGCCACCACGATCTGAAAATTAAGGTATCCAGCGAACCAGGAATTTTCATTGAGGAAATCGCCCCGTCCACGGTGGGCACAACGATCAAATAGAATGAGCACTTCGACAATGAGTAAAGAAATTTATTGTAAGCCATTAAAATGACCTCAAGCACTAATAATGAGATAATTATCGTGTCAGGTTTGCCGCGTTCCGGCACTTCCATGACGATGAAGATGCTGGAAGCGGGCGGAGTCAGCCCTTTTCAGGATGATACCCGGCAGGCAGACACCGACAATCCCAACGGCTATTACGAGTATGAAGGAGTAAAAAATCTGGCCCGCAATGCCGCTTGGCTGCCGCAGGCCGAAGGACACGCCGTCAAGATTATTTCGTCACTTCTACCCCATCTCCCGGACAATCTGAATTATAAAATTATATTTATGGAACGGCAGATATCGGAAGTTTTGGCCTCACAGCAAAAGATGCTGGAGCGCAGCGGCCAAGATAAAAACGCCCCCGACAAGGTTATGGCCGCCAAATTTTCCATGCATCTGCGCAAAATAAAAAAATCCCTGGCTGAGCAAAAAATGAGTGTTTTATATGTAAATTACGCTGCGGTCATCAATGACCCATCGTCCCAGGCTGCACAGGTCAGCACCTTTCTTGGCAGCAGTTTGAATATAGAAAAAATGGCTATGGTGGTGGACAGAAACTTGTACCGCCAGCGTGGATAAACCGTTGCCGCCTGTCATTTTAACCACCGCCGTTCTCCTGTGCGCTATTGTCGCTCTGCCAGCCACCGCCTTTGCCTACATCGGGCCGGGAGCAGGTTTTGCGCTGATCTCATCCTTTTTTGTCCTGATTGTCGCCTTCTTATTGGCCCTATTCACTATTTTGACCCTGCCTGTTAGAACTATACACCTCTTTTTCAAGCGCCGGAAGACCCGCAAAAGGACAAGAGCCAGACGGGTTATCGTGCTTGGCTTTGACGGCATGGATCCAGACCTATGTCGTGAATATATGGCAGCTGGCAAACTTCCTAACCTGAAAAGGCTTGGCGAGTCCGGCACCTTTAAGAACCTTGCGACCACCACCCCATCAATTTCTCCAGTGGCCTGGTCAAGTTTTTCCACTGGGGTCAACCCCGGCAAGCACGGCATATTTGATTTTTTCACCCGTAATCCGAGGAACTACCAACCGGTCTTGTCATCGGCCATAATTTCATCCAGGACAAAATTATTCAAATTGGGGCCATTTAAATATCCCCGCATCGTCAACACCGTGAAGTTTCTGCGTAAAAGCACTTCTTTCTGGAAGATTCTGGGACAGCACAAGATTTTCAGCACCGTGCTGCGAGTCCCCATTACCTTTCCACCGGAAAAATTTTATGGCACCTGTCTTTCTGCCATGTGCGCCCCAGACCTGCGAGGTACCCAAGGGAGTTTCACCTTGCTCAGCAGCGCCAAGGCCCAACAGGATTCCGCTACCAAAGGCACCATTGTCCCTCTGGATTTTCAGGGCGATAATTTCAGCAGCCATATTCCCGGCCCCACCATCCAGCGGCACAACAACGATCCGCTAAATGGCGGTGCCAGTCATGTCCTGACCATTCCCGTCACCGGGAAGGTCAACCGCACAACAAAATCGGTAAGTCTCACCCTTCCCGACGGGGAAATTAACCTGCAACCGGGGAAATACTCCGATTGGGTAAAACTCACCTTCACAATCGGCCTGGGCAAAAAGGTGCGCGGCATCGCTAAATTTCTGATAACTGAATTTGAGCCGGATTTAAAGATTTATATTACCCCCATCAATATTGACCCAGAGCGGCCATCTCTCCCCATCAGCCACCCGTTTTACTATTCAACATGCCTTGCAAAACTACACGGCCCCTTTACCACTTTGGGATTGGCAGAGGACACATGGGCTTTAAATGAGGGGGTCATCGACGAAAAGGCCTTTTTGGAGCAGGCCTATGATATCTGCGCCAGTCGGGAAGCCGCCTTTCTGGACAATATAAGACGCAGTAAGGAGGGACTGCTGGTCTCCGTTCTGGACACCACTGACCGCATCCAACATATGTTTTTCCGTTATCTAGCCGCCGACCACCCCGCTAACGCCGGTAAAGACACCGAAACGCATAAAGATGCCATCCTTGGCGTTTATGAACGTTCCGATCGCTTAACGGGCCAGGTTTTAGATGAAATAGACGACCGGGATCTACTTATTGTTATCTCCGATCACGGCTTCAAGCCCTTTAAATGGGGAATCAATCTTAATACCTGGCTCTGGCAGCAAGGCTATCTGGTGCTGAAAGATGGTATCGAACCAGGCGGACAGTGGCTGGCAGGTACCGACTGGTCAAAAACCAGGGCCTACGCCATGGGACTTACCGGTATATTTATTAACACCAAAGGACGTGAAAAAGAGGGGATAGTTAAACCCGGCGCAGAGCGCAATGCCCTGTTAATGGAACTCCAGAAAAAAATGGAAGATATTATTGATGTGGAGCGTGGAACAAATCCCATTAACAGAGCCATCATTGCCGATGAAGCCCTGCGGGGGCCATATGTTCGGGAGGCGCCAGACATCTTCCCCGGTTTTCGGGAAGGCTACCGCATAAGCTGGAACAGTGCCGTTGGCAAGATAAGCGGTGCGGTGGTCGAACCAAATACCAAACGTTGGAGTGGTGATCATTGCCTTGATCCAGATTTGGTGCCGGGTGTCATTTTCTCAAACTGGCGAATTGAGGACGATGATCCAGCCATAGTTGACCTGGCCCCGACAATACTGAATATATTTGGATTGTCGAAACCACAATTCCAGGATGGCAAGGTGCTTAAGGTTTATGGTCTCGTAAAAACCAATGGGATGGCTAAGTAGCTAAGCGTAGACTTTTTACGAGTGCATCAACTATTGTTTGTGTGCAGCATATAGGAGAGAACGTCCCAACCCAGATAAATTTCACATACGACATTCTCCCCCAACCAATTTACATAATTTATAAGTATTATTTTTTTGAGATTTTTTTATTTGTAAAAATATTTTATGGTAGGGTGTTATACATAAATTTTTATAACTGTTCGGATAGGGTTTTTAAAATACCCTAAACTCGTAAGTGTAGCTGCTCAGGAGTGTTCCATCTTTGTTCATTTTGAACTTCGAAGCATACTAGAAGGCTAAAATGGGGCGCACCTGAACAGTTACAAATTTTTCATAGAGGAGTTTTTAGATATGCAAGATAAAATCATCAAAGACGGATATACCTTTGACGATCTTTTGTTAGTCCCTCAAGCCTCGGATATTCTCCCAAATGCGGTTGATCTTTCAACCAGACTGACAAATTCCATTAAATTACAAATCCCCCTGGTAAGCGCTGCCATGGATAGCGTAACCGAACACCGTACAGCCATCAGTATGGCTCGTGAAGGTGGAATCGGTATCATCCACAAGAATATGGGAATTGATAATCAGGTTACCGAGGTTCAACGAGTAAAAAAATCAGAGTCGGGCATGATTGTTGACCCGATTACTGTTGATGAAGACAGTACTGTGGCAGATGTGCAAAAAATTATGCACAATTTTCATATTTCTGGAGTCCCGGTAAGGAGAGGAAAAAAATTGGCTGGCATCGTCACCAACCGTGATTTGCGCTTTGTTTCCGATCCGGTGCTAAAGGTTCGTGACGTCATGACCAGTAAAAATCTGGTCACGGCTCAAATGGGCATAACTCTGGAGCAATCAAAAGCATTGTTACACGAACACCGTATTGAAAAACTCCTGGTGGTCGATGATGACGGTAATCTCACCGGCCTGATTACCACCAAGGATCTCGAGAAAATAAAGCGCTATCCTAAGGCCGCCAAAGACCCCCTTGGACGTCTTCTGGTCGGAGCGGCAATTGGAGTGGACACCGAGCTTGAGTCAATAGAGCGCCTGATAAAGGCTGGAGTTGATATTGTAGTGCTTGACTCCGCCCATGGCCATTCAAGAAATATCATAAAGGCCCTGGCAAGACTAAGAGGGACTTTCTCTGATCTCCAGGTCATAGCTGGTAATATCGCCACTGCCGATGCGGCTACCGATCTCATAAAGGCCGGGGCCTCTTGTGTTAAAATAGGCGTTGGGCCTGGATCAATATGCACCACCAGAATTGTCGCAGGTGTTGGAGTACCACAGATGACAGCAATTCACGACTGCGCCACAGCGGCGGCCAAATATGATATTCCGGTTATTGCCGATGGCGGTATAAAATTTTCCGGCGATATAACCAAGGCCATTGGTATAGGCGCCCACTCCATTATGGTGGGCAGCCTGTTTGCCGGTACCGATGAAGCACCAGGCGAAACCTTTCTTTACCAGGGCCGAACCTACAAGGGTTACAGAGGCATGGGTTCTCTGGGAGCTATGAAAAAAGGTAGCAGCGACCGCTATTTTCAGGAGGATGTTGACAATCACAGTAAATTGGTTCCGGAAGGAATTGAAGGCAAGGTACCTTACCGGGGGCCGATCTCTGATACGATTTATCAACTTCTGGGAGGGCTGCGCTCCGGCATGGGCTATGTGGGAGCCAAGGATATTGAGACCCTGCGCAAGAAGGCTAGATTTGTTCGAATCACCGCTGCCGGCCTTAAAGAGAGTCATGTTCATGATGTCATTATTACTAAAGAGGCTCCTAATTACAGGTTGGGATAGTAGACTCTAACACCCCGCGAGGGGGTATCGGAGTCTACGCTTACCTAAGTACCTTATAAATTCTTTTCTAAAAAACAGGTACGCACAGACTCCGAGAAAACAATCTGTAAGGTACTAAAACGGTTCTTACTTTTAAACACCTTACATAACTTTTTGGGTAGAGCTATATACTACCTTTAACTCCGTAATGTAACTTTTTGGGAGCACCTCCCAGAACAGTTACTACTTTACCTAAATTGCAAATTATGGATATTCAAACAGAAAAAATACTAATTCTCGACTTTGGTTCCCAAACCACGCAATTAATTGCCCGCCGTATCCGGGAGCAAAAAGTATATTGCGAGGTCCACCCTTACCACTTGTCTATTGAGAAAATCAAGAATATGGCCCCTGAGGGTATTGTCCTCTCCGGTGGGCCGAAGAGTGTTTATGACTCAGACTCACCAAAGAGCGACCCGGCTCTTTTTGATTTAGGCATTCCGGTACTGGGAATCTGCTACGGTGCCCAACTTATGACCACGCAATTAGGCGGCCGAGTCGAAAAAGCCTCCAAACGAGAATTTGGTAAAGCCAACCTGGAGGTACTAGACACGGGTGAACTCTTTGCTGGTCTGGAACCAGACCGGGCAGAGTATCAGGTCTGGATGAGTCACGGTGACCGCATAGAGAGTATTCCTCCTGATTTCTTGGTCACCGCTACCAGTGAG
>VAPK010346927.1_pt1 | contig 14241 bp, 16 predicted proteins | sample 3395031 | NCBI WGS metagenome assembly VAPK01 (sample SAMN08290443, study PRJNA428436) | hydrothermal vent metagenome | isolation source: Deep-sea hydrothermal vent chimney 1 | place: Pacific Ocean: Juan De Fuca Ridge | reverse complement strand
GCGGTGTTGATGACATGGCCGAGCAGAGGTTGACCGGCAAGCGGATGAAGAACTTTGGGAAGCCGGGATTTCATCCTTGAACCCTGACCGGCGGCCAGAATAATAATATTGAGTTTTACAGCTGACATACGGTTATGAAATGTCCTGATTGTTTTTTATAAATTTGTTAACTGCCGATGCCGGAATGAACAATAAATACTATTTTGCAATCTGCACAGGCTGATGAGGTAGACAAATTAATTATCCAATATTAATATTTTTTACACTATAAGACTTAATGTGTAGTGCTGAGATCCGGGCCATCCGTGACTACCGTGCCGGTTCGAATTTCTTCATCGGCGGCATCTCGAATAGCGGTGATGTTAATTTTGAAGGTCATGGTCTTGTTGGCGAAGAGGTGGTTACCATCGAGAAACACCGTGCCGTTTTCAACCTTGACGACGGTCATTTTAACGGTCTCACCAGATTCATTTTTAAACTCGGCTTCGGAACCGATCTGCCGGTACTCTGGGGGTACGTTGTCAACTTTATCCTGATAGGTCAGGCTGGGGTCATATTCACCAAACCCTTCTTTTGGTGGCAAAACAATTTCAACTTTGTCGCCAACCGTATGAGCTTCCATCGCGGTCATTACGGCAGGAAAGATTCGATCATCGCCACCATGCAGATAACTCATCGGAATATCCGACTGTTCCTGCACGCTGCCGTTTTCATCCATAATAATATAGGTGAAGGTGACGACCTTGTTTTTCTCGACGATTTGATCAGATGTAGACTCAGACATAATTTTCTCAGAAATAAAAATAAAGGGGGCAGTATAACAACTGCCCCCCCAGGATACCTAATTCAGCGTTTCTGCCTTCTGGATTTAACCACCGATGTTTTTGCGTATCTTCTGAATCATACGAATCTGCGCAACGGCCTGTGCCAGTTCGGCCTCAGCCTTGGCGTAATTCATGTCACCTGCGCGATCTTTTAGTGCTTCTTCGGCATGCTTTTTCGCTTCCAGCGCGGCGGCTTCGTCCAGATCGCTCGCACGTACGGCAGTGTCAGAGAGTACGGTAACCACATGTGGTTGCACTTCCATAATGCCACCGGAGACATAGAAATATTCCTGCTCCCCACCTTCGCGGGTCACCCGTACTTCGCCGGGTTTCAACGGTGTCATCATCTGGGTATGACGCGGCATAATGCCAACTTCACCCATGACTGCGGGTGCCAGCACCATTTCCGCCGTGCCTGAAAAAATCTCAGATTCTGCACTAACGATATCGACATGCATGGTCATTGCCATGATTACTCTCCCATTATCTGCTTAGCGGCTCGTGACAATTATAGAGACTTGGCTTTTTCGATGACTTCGTCGATGCTGCCGACCATGTAAAAGGCCTGTTCTGGCAGATCATCATAATCACCATTAACAATGCCCTTGAAGCCCGCAATGGTGTCTTTCAGTGAAACATATTTACCGGCTGAGCCAGTGAAGACTTCGGCCACGAAGAAGGGCTGGGACAAGAACTTCTGTACCTTACGGGCACGAGATACGATTTGCTTATCTTCTTCCGAGAGCTCATCCATACCCAGAATGGCAATAATATCTTTCAGTTCTTTATAGCGCTGCAAAGTGCCCTGTACCGAGCGAGCGACATCGTAATGCTCTTCGCCGATAACTAAAGGATCCAGTTGACGGGAGGTTGAATCCAGCGGATCCACCGCAGGATAAATACCCAGCTCGGCAATCTGCCGCGAGAGCACCACGGTGGCATCCAGATGCGCGAAGGTGGTTGCCGGGGACGGATCAGTCAAATCATCAGCGGGAACATACACCGCCTGAATGGAGGTAATCGAACCGGTCTTGGTTGAGGTAATACGTTCCTGCAAGTCGCCCATTTCAGAGGCCAGGGTTGGCTGATAGCCCACCGCGGAGGGCATACGACCCAGCAGTGCAGACACTTCGGTGCCCGCCAGGGTATAACGATAAATATTATCGATGAATAACAACACATCACGACCTTCATCACGGAAGGCTTCGGCCATGGTCAGGCCGGTCAGCGCGACACGCAGACGGTTACCGGGAGGCTCATTCATCTGTCCGTAAACCAGTGATACTTTATCCAGCACATTGGATTCTTTCATTTCGTGATAGAAATCATTACCTTCACGAGTACGCTCGCCAACACCGGCAAATACCGAGTAGCCACTGTGTTCGATAGCGATGTTACGAATCAGTTCCATCATGTTCACGGTCTTGCCGACACCCGCGCCACCAAACAGGCCAACTTTACCGCCCTTGGCGAAAGGACAAACCAGATCGATAACCTTGATGCCGGTTTCCAGTAACTCGGTCGCCGGTGCAAGATCTTCATAGGCCGGTGCCTTGCGATGAATGGCCATACTCTTCTCTTCGCCAATCGGGCCTTTTTCATCAATCGGTTTGCCGAGTACATCCATGATCCGACCGAGGGTCTTGGTGCCGACGGGAACCTGAATCGGTGCGCCGGTGTTGGTCACACTCAATTCACGTTTAACGCCATCGGTCGTACCCATGGCAATGGTTCGCACCACGCCATCACCTAATTGCTGCTGCACTTCCATAGTCAGGCCGGCTTCATCGACCAGCAGGGCGTCATAAATTTTAGGCATGCTGTCACGCGGAAATTCCACGTCCACCACGGCACCAATGATTTGTACAATTTTTCCAGAACTCATGTCAGTTCACCCTTCAATATACTTAAAATATGTTTTCTATTAAGAGCCTGTCGCTCTTAATATTTAAATTAAACCGCCGCCGCACCCGCGACAATCTCTGACAGTTCCTGCGTAATCGCAGCCTGACGAGCTTTGTTATACACCAGCTCAAGATCATCAATCAGATCACCCGCATTATCAGAGGCACTCTTCATCGCCACCATTCGTGCGGCCATTTCGCAGGCGACATTTTCTACCACGCCCTGATACACCAGCGATTCGATATAACGCACCAATAAACCATCGAGCACTTCTTTCGCATCCGGCTCATAAATATAATCCCAGTGATAAGATAAATCCTTATCTTTCTCAGAGGGGTTTACCGGCAACAGTTGTTCAACAATGGGCTGCTGAGTCATGGTGTTAACGAAGCGGTTATAAACCAGGAACAGGCGATCAATCTCACCTGTGTCATAAGCATTCAGCATGACCTTAACTGTACCGATAAGATCAGCCACCCCGGGGTTATCGCCCAACTGGGTGGCCTGTGCGGTAATATTGCCAAAGCGTTTGAAAAACTGTGATGACTTCTGACCAATGGTGCAGAGATCAATCTCAATATCTTTTTCACGCCAGTCACGCATATTGGCAAGAGCCTCTCTGAACAAATTATTATTCAGGCCGCCACAAAGACCGCGATCAGATGAGATAACGATATAGCCCACACGTTTTGGATTTTCTCGCGCCAGTAAATAATGATGCTTGTATTCTGGGTGTGCATAGGCGAGATGATGAATCACGTTATGCATCTTATCCGCATAGGGGCGAGACGCCCTCATTCGATCCTGCGCCTTACGCATTTTACTGGCGGCGACCATTTCCATTGCCCGGGTGATCTTCTGAGTATTTTTAATACTCTTGATCTGCGTGCGTATCTCTTTTCCACTTGCCATGCTGCTGTCTCCGGCCTACCAGGTGCTGCTGGATTTAAACTTCGCAATCGCGGCGCTCATTGCAGATTCGATTTCATCGTTGAAATCACCGCTCTCGTTAATTTTATCTAACAGTGCTGACTCATTTGATTTCATGTAACCCTGTAGAGCCGCTTCGAAATCAACGATCTTTTTCACATCAACGTCATCAAGCGCACCGCTGCTGGCCGCCAACAAGGAGAAGGCTTGTTCGGCAACGGTCATGGTTGAATACTGAGCCTGCTTCATTAACTCGGTTACCCGTTGGCCACGCTCGATCTGCTTACGCGTGGACTCATCCAGATCTGAGGCAAACTGCGCGAAGGCGGCAAGTTCACGATATTGCGCCAGATCGAGGCGTACACCGCCGCCGAGTTTTTTAATGATCTTGGTCTGCGCGGCACCACCGACTCGGGAGACAGACAGCCCCGCGTTAATCGCCGGACGAATACCTGCGTTGAACAAATCGGTCTCAAGGAAAATCTGTCCATCGGTAATGGAGATAACGTTGGTTGGCACGAAGGCCGAGACGTCACCGGCCTGGGTTTCAATGATTGGCAGGGCGGTCAATGAACCTGTCTTACCTTTCACTTTACCGTTGGTAAGCTTTTCAACTTCAACTGGATTGATGCGCGATGCACGTTCCAGTAAACGTGAATGCAAATAGAATACGTCACCGGGATAGGCTTCACGACCCGGAGGACGACGTAACAACAGCGATACCTGACGGTAGGCCCAGGCCTGCTTGGTCAGATCATCATAAATAATTAAGGCGTCTTCACCACGGTCACGATAATACTCGCCCATTGCACAACCGGCATAGGGGGCGATGAACTGCATCGCAGCGGAGTCAGAGGCGGTGGCGGCAACGATGATGGTATGTTCCATCGCGCCATGTTCTTCCAGCTTACGTACTACACCAGCAATACTCGATGCTTTCTGGCCAATCGCCACGTAGATACATTTAATGCCGGTGTCTTTCTGGTTAATGATCGCATCAATTGCCACGGCGGTCTTGCCGGTCTGTCTATCACCAATAATCAATTCACGCTGACCACGACCAATCGGTACCATCGCATCAATCGCTTTAAGACCAATTTGCACCGGTTGATCAACGGACTGACGGGCGATAACACCCGGGGCAATTTTTTCAATCGGTGAGGTCAGCTCGGTTTCAACCGGGCCTTTGCCATCAATCGGTAAACCCAGGGCATCAACGACACGTCCTTGCAAGGCTTCACCCACCGGTACTTCGAGAATACGACCGGTACATTTAACTTTGTCGCCTTCGGTAATGTGTTCATAGCTACCTAGAACAACAGCACCGACGGAGTCGCGTTCCAGATTAAGCGCCATGCCGAAGGTGTTGCCGGGAAACTCAATCATTTCACCCATCATCACATCGTGCAGACCATGAACACGTACGATGCCATCAGACAGGCTGACCACGGTACCTTCATTGCGCGCTTCAGTAACAGCTTCAAAACTTTCGACCTGCTTTTTAATCAGTTCGCTGATTTCTGCTGAATTCAATTGCATTATTACTATCCTCTTAACAACCGGCTACGGTATTCAGTGCTTGCGCCAGTTTATTTAAATGTCCGCTAACGGAACCATCAATCACAAGATCACCTGCACGTACTATCGCGCCACCTATCAACGCTTCATCAATGCTTGCTGTGAGTCTAACTTCACGCCCGAGTTTTTTCGTTAGCCCTTCCATCAGAGTCTGCTGTTGAGCATCACTTAAAGGGAAAGCGGAAATCACTTCGGCATCAATATAACGCTCGGCTTCGGCACGGTGCTGTTCGTACAACGCGGCAATTTCAGGTAACACGCCAAGACGACCATTGCTGACTAAGACACGAATAAAATTACTGCCAACGGTATCCAGACGATCACCGGCAACATTCAGTATCAATTCAAGTAGTGACTCGTTACTAACATTGGGATTGCCGATAAGCTGTGTGACCTGTTTATCACTGACAATCATTGCGCCAAGCTCAAGCATTACTGACCAGCTTTTCAGATCAGCTTTAGCCTGAGCCAGTTCAAATGCGGCCTGTGCGTAAGGGCGGGCGATGGTACTTTTTTCTGCCATGGCTACGACCCTTTTATAGTTGCGAAACCAGATCTTTTAACAGATCTTCGTTAGCCGCCACATCGACTTCACGCTTGAGTACCTTACCGGCACCGGCAATCGCCAGAGTTGCCACCTGACCACGCAATTCTTCGCGTGCCCGATTGACTTCCTGTTCGATCTCCGCGCGTGCAGCAATAAGTAGACGTTCGCCTTCATCGCGTGCCGTTGTTTTGGCTTCGTCGACGATCTCACTACCACGCTTCTGTGACTGACCAATAATTTCCTGCGCCTGCTGCTTGGCTTCGTGTATAACTTCGGCGGCACGTTTTTCTGCCAGCTCCTGTTCATGCACGCCACGCTCAGCGGCCGCCAGCGCATCCGCAATTTTTTTTCTGCGTTCATCCAGTGCCGCCATGATCGGCGGCCAGACAAACTTCATGCAGAACCAGACAAATACCGCAAAGGTAATTGACTGGCCGATTAGGGTTAAATTGATATTCATGCCGGAACCTTGCTTTTAATATTCACGGGTTTAACTCTTTTCGGCAGTTTATGCAGCTACCGCGAAAAGAACATACATGGCGATACCTACGGCAATCATGGGTACGGCATCGACCAGCCCCATGACGATAAAGAACTGTGTGCGCAACATGGGAATCAATTCTGGCTGGCGCGCGGCACCTTCCAGAAAACGTCCACCCAGTACGCCAATACCAACGGCTGCACCCAGTGCGCCCAGCCCCATCATCAGTGCGCCAGCGATGTACAGCATTGCAGTTGCTTCTGTCATTTTTATCTCCTCATCAAAAATGTAAAAATTAAATTACTTAAAAAACTAAATTAGAATTACAGAACTAGTGTTCGCTATGCGCCATATCCATATAAACAATGGTCAGGGTCATAAAGATAAAGGCCTGTAACGTCACAATAAGAATATGGAAGATCGCCCAGCCCAGTTGCAGCACTCCGCCGAACAGACCCACGGCAAAACCGCCGCTAAACATTAGCGCGATCAAAATAAAGATCATTTCACCTGCGTACATGTTGCCAAACAGTCGTAGTGACAGCGATACCGGTTTGGCTATCAACGAGACAAATTCAAGCAGGAAGTTAATCGGGATAAACAGCGCTTGCACCAGCACATTTTTTGACTGGAACGGTTGCAGGGTCAGCTCACCGCTGAAGCCGCCAATGCCCTTGATTTTGATGCTATAGAACAGCATCAGCGCAAATACCGATAAGGCCATGCCGAAGGTGGCATTAGGATCGGTTGAGGGCACGACTTTCATAAAGTGAATACCGCTGGCAGCGGCCAGACCCGGAATCCAGTCTACCGGAACCAGATCCATCATGTTCATTAAAAAGATCCAGACAAATACGGTTAGCGCCAGCGGGGCAACCAGATCATTCTTTGCGCTAAAGGAACCGCGTACGCTGGTATCGACAAATTCAACGATCATTTCGACGAAATTCTGCAGACCACCGGGGACACCCGACTGTGCATTTTTTGCCACTTTGCGGAAAAAATAGAGGAAGATCAAACCTAGTGAAATTGACCAGAACATGGTGTCCACATGAATCGCCATGAAGCCCATTTCTTTAGCTTCGGCAGCGGTATGTGCAAGCGCCCAGCTTCCGTCAGGATGTTGACCCCAGGTCAGGTTTTGTAGATGGTGTTTGATGTAGTCTGTAGATGAGAGTGTGTCGCTGGACATAATTCGTAGTCAAACCTGTATCAATATTTTGATAAAACTAAATTTCTGGAAACCGTGTTGATCGGGTTATTGCCGACCCCAGCGCGCCGTAAGTGGGCCGAAAAAATACCCGACCTGCGTTACGGCAAATCCCACTGTTACTGCGGCGGGATCAAGCTTTAAAATCCTGAAGCCCAGTATTAGCAGGGCAATCACCATGAGAAACCGTAACAGGGTTCCTTTGTACAAGCTGGCCATCATCGCTGATGCAGGAATATCGGCTCGGTCAGTATCCAGCTTAAAACGCCAGCCGCTGTACAGTGTGGTGACGATGGTAACAGCACCACCGTAAATCAGGCCTTCGCTATGTTCTATACCCCAGATCAGATATGACCCTGCCACCAATATGGATATAAGCCCGGCCTGGATGCCTACCATTTTGTACAACATCTGCCGGTAGGCTTTAGCGGCAAAACGCATGTTTTGCATTAGTAGTAACCAGCCGTCCTAGTAAAAATAAATTGCGGGTAAAACCCCGAATTCTGTACTGACAAGTATAGGCTCTGGCCAGATCACTCAGGCGCGCGAAGTATACTGGCTTGACCAGAAAGCGTCAATGATGGGCATATAAATGAAATTTGTTCGTACCCAGTTTATGCAGCGAATAAAAAAGCCTGTAACATCAATATATTAGTAATTACTTAATATGACCAAGGATGCCATCAAGTTCATCCAGACTATTATAATGTATCAGCATTTTTCCCTTGCCCTGACGGTTGTGCTGGAACTGCACTTTTGCACCTAGCGCCTGTGTTAGTTTTTCTTGCAGATGCAGGGTATCCGTGTCTGGTTTTTTCCCCATGCCACCACAATCATTTTTTGGCGTTTGCAGCTTGCGCACCAGACGCTCAGTTTCACGTACGGACAGGCCTTTCGCTTCAACCTGCCTTGCTGCCTGAAGCTGTTGCGTACCGACCTGTAGGGCTAACAATGCCCGAGCATGTCCCATTTCCAGCTTGCCGGATTCCAGCATGTGTTTAACAGCAGGTTCCAGACTTAGCAGGCGCAAAAGATTGGAGACTGAGGCACGGGAGCGTCCCACCGCCTCGGCGGTTTCCTGATGGGTGAGACCAAACTCTTCGATCAGGCGTTGTAGCGCGGTTGCTTCTTCGACCGGGTTGAGTTCTTCCCGCTGGATATTTTCAATTAGCCCCATGGCCATCGCAGCCTGATCGGGCACATCCCGGATCACCGCTGGAATGTCGTGTAAGCCCGCTAACTGGGTGGCTCGCCAACGTCGCTCACCGGCAATAATTTCGTACTGGCCATTGGCACCACCGGCTAGTGGGCGCACCACGATGGGTTGCACCACACCCTGTGCAGTAATTGAATCGGCCAGTTCCTGTAGTGCCTCAGCGGCAAAATCCTGACGTGGCTGGAAGCGGCCACGCTGAATCACATCGACTGGCAGCATCCGCAGGCCTTCGTTGCTCTGATCATCGCGGGCAGTGGGGTTGGCGATTACGCTTGTAGCCGCGCTACCTAGCAGGGCATCCAGTCCACGCCCCAGTCCTCGTTTTTTTGCAGCCATAAGTTCTTTGTTTCCGTTGTACAGGTTTAGGCGGTGGCTTCAGCCAGTTGAGTCGTTTCATTGCGGCGCAGGATTTCCCCGGCCAGAGCCAGATAGGCCAGTGCGCCACGGGACTTTTTATCGTAATGGATCACCGGCAGGCCGTGACTGGGGGCTTCGGCCAGACGTACGTTGCGCGGAATCACGGTGCGATAAACCTGATCGGGAAAATGCACCAGCAACTGCCCAGAGACGTCATTGGCCAGATTGTTGCGAGGATCAAACATGGTGCGCAACAGGCCTTCAATTTTCAGTTTCGGGTTGACTGACTGGCGCACGTTTTCGATAGTCTCAAGCAGGGCACTCAGACCTTCCAGCGCATAGTATTCACACTGCATCGGGATCATGACGGAATCCGCCGCCACCAGGGCATTCAGGGTTAGCATATTGAGTGAAGGTGGGCAGTCGATAAGAATGTAGTCGTAATTGTCCTGAATATCGCTGAGCACAGTACGCAGGTGACGCTCCTTGCCCAGCTTCTGCATCAGCGCCACTTCAGCCGCCGTCAGGTCGCCATTGGCGGGCAGGATATCGTAATTGACCACTTCGTTGCGCTGTAGCACATCGTCAATGCTCGCCTCACCCAGTAATAGCTCGCAGGTGGTCAGGCTAAGTTCGTGTTTATTGACCCCGCTGCCCATGGTCGCATTACCCTGCGGATCCAGATCCACCAGTAGCACCCGGCGTTTGGTTGCTGCCAGCGAGGCGGCCAGATTTATACAGGTGGTGGTTTTACCCACCCCGCCTTTCTGGTTTGCAATGGCAATGATTTTACTCATTCAGGTTTTCCTGAGGTTATATTAAGTAATCTACCCCGTAGTTTGCTGCGGGGTGTTTAGTAGGTTCGCCTTCAGGCGAACGGGTACGACTGAAGTTGTACCTACAACGAGCCGACAGCAAACCTACGGCGGATCAATTTTTTTGATAATCAGTAGATTGCGTTCCGCATCCAGCTCCGGCACCTGCAACTCAACATGCTGTACCAGCTTGAACGGCTGAGCCAGCTCGGTCAGTTCAGTCATCGGATACACGCCTTTCATACACAGCAACATCCCGTCTGCCGCGAGCAAATGTTGCACGCCATTTACAAACTCCGCCAGGGTTGAATAGGCGCGCGAGACGATGGTCTCGAATCCGGCGGTATCTTCAAATGCCTCGACTCGTGACTGTACCACAGTCACGTTGTCCAACCCCAGCTCGGCTACCGCCTGGGTGACAAAACGGGTTTTTTTGCTATTACTGTCGAGCAGCGTGAAATCATGCTCGGGAAAGATCAGTGCCAGTGGAATCCCCGGTAGCCCTGCGCCTGTACCCACATCGAGGATTCGTTGCCCATTGAGATAGGGATGGATCACCAGACTATCGAACAGGTGGCGCACCAGCATTTGTATCGGCTTGCGCACGGCGGTGAGGTTATAGCTGCGGTTCCACTTTGCCAGCAAATCAAGATAAGCCAGCATTCGTAGTTGCACGGTTTGATCCAGCGCCAGCCCGATTTTTTCCTGCCCCTCAGCCAGCCCGGCTGCCAGTGGATGCGTCATGCTTACCTGTCCTTATGGTTTAGTGGCGGCACGGGTTAGCTTGTCCAGCGCGGTAGTCATTTTGCTGACTATCAGCGCGCGGTTTTTAATCCCGTGCCGATCCACAATATATTGTGGATCATTGTAGCCTAGCCAGATTTGCCCGCTTTCATCCTCCCAGGCCAGAGCTTTCATGGGCAGATCAATACCGGCGGTCTGCGCGCTGGTGAAAAAATGGCTGCCGAGTTCCGGGTTACCAAAGATCATCAGCTCGGTCGGACGCAGGGGAATCCCCACATTTTTCGCTCCTGCATGGTGTCGCCAGCGGGCAATAATCGTGATCCCCTTGCTAGTCAACAGGGCTTCCAACCGATTTAGTGTCTCGCTGACACTGTGGGCGCTCTTTATTGAAATCAGGCCATCAACTTCGGCGATGGCTTTTTCGCTCACCAGCAGTGGCGCAAGCAGCAGCGCCAGAGATAAGAATAAATAGCGTTTCACTATGTTCCCCTTTTTATCCCGCTTTTTTCTTCAGATACACCAGCAGCAGAGAAATAGCCGCCGGGGTGATGCCGGGAATTCGTGCGGCCTGTCCCAACGTGGCGGGCCGTTGAGATTGCAGTTTCTCACAGACCTCGATAGAAAGCCCGTTGATGGCAGCATAGTCAAAATCCTCGGGCAAGGCGCGTTGTTGATGACGTTTATTACGGGCAATCTCTTCCTGCTGGCGGTCAATATAACCCGCATATTTGGCCTGCACTTCTACCTGATTGGCCACGGGTTCGCTAACCTCAGGTGGCTCAGTACGCTGTGTTAAACGCATCAGCGCGGCATAGTTGACTTCCGGTCGGCGCAGCAGATCCCAGAGTTTTGCCTCGCGGCTTAATGGCTGAGCAAATACCTGCCGCATCTCGGCGTCCGAGTAATTTGCCGGGCGTAGCCAGGTGCTTTTTAAGCGCGCCTGCTCGGCATCAATTGCTTCGCGTTTTTCACTGAATAAGTGCCAACGATGATCGTCAACCAGACCCAATTCGTGCCCCTTTTCAGTCAGACGTAGATCGGCATTGTCTTCACGCAGTAGCAGGCGGTATTCGGCGCGACTGGTAAACATGCGATAGGGTTCCTGTGTCCCCAGAGTAATCAGATCATCGACCATCACCCCCAGGTACGCTTCGTCCCGGCGGGGACACCAGCTTTCCTGATCCTGTGCCAGACGTGCTGCATTCAGCCCTGCCAACAGCCCCTGTGCCGCGGCTTCCTCATAGCCGGTGGTGCCGTTGATCTGACCGGCAAAAAACAGGCCGCCCAGATGCCGGGTCTCTAATGAGGGTTTGAGATCCCGGGGGTCAAAAAAATCATATTCAATCGCATAACCGGGTCGGGTAATGTGTGCCTGTTCAAAGCCTTTCAGGGTGCGTACAAAGGCCAGTTGTACATCAAACGGCAGGCTGGTGGAAATACCGTTGGGATATACTTCGTGGGTGTTTAAACCTTCCGGTTCGACAAAAATCTGGTGTGAATTACGCTCGGAAAAACGCACTACCTTGTCTTCAATCGAAGGACAATAACGCGGGCCAATCCCTTCGATCACACCGCTATACATAGGCGAGCGTTGCAGGCCGTTGCGAATGATTTCATGGGTTTGTTCGCAGGTATAGCTGATATGACAGGCGACCTGTTGTGGATGATCGGCAGTGGAGCCAATGAAGGAAAATACCGGTGTCGGCTGATCGCCGGGCTGGGCTTCGAGCTGGGTGTAATCGATAGTCCGACCATCGATGCGGGGCGGCGTGCCGGTCTTCAATCGCTCAACTTTGAAAGGCAGTTCACGTAGACGCTGCGACAAGGCATTAGCCGGGGGATCACCGGCACGCCCTCCCTGATAATTCGACAGGCCGATGTGAATGCGGCCGCCGAGGAAGGTTCCCACGGTCAGCACTACCGCGCGCGCGTGAAAGCGTAAGCCCATCTGAGTGATGACGCCGGTGACCTGATCCTGTTCGACAATGAGATCATCTACTGCCTGCTGGAACAGGCTCAGGTTTGCGGTATTTTCCAGCACCTCACGTACAGCCTGTTTATACAGCGCGCGATCTGCCTGCGCGCGGGTGGCGCGCACCGCCGGGCCTTTACTGGCATTAAGAATACGAAACTGGATTCCGGCGCGGTCAATCGCCTGCCCCATGAGGCCGCCGAGGGCATCGACTTCCTTTACCAGATGCCCCTTGCCGATACCACCGATAGCCGGGTTGCAACTCATCTGTCCCAGCGTATCGATATTATGCGTCAGCAATAGCGTACTGGCACCCGTGCGCGCCGCTGCCAGTGCCGCTTCGGTACCGGCATGGCCGCCACCGACGACGATGACATCAAATTTATCGGGATAGATCATGGGTGTGGATTTTATAGCCTAACAATAATTGGAAAATTTTTTAACGCAAAGGCGCAAAGGCGCTATGATCGCAAAGTAAAATATGGGTGAAACTCGCCTGCGGCAAATTATGAATCACCGTACCATATTCAGGCAATTGAATGTCTTTGCGAGCATAGCGTCTTCGCGCCTTTGCGTTAGATTTAGAAGTATCTGACCAGAAATTAGCTAAATCACCGAAGTAAAATCAGCGGGAACCCGGCAGAGTGGCAAACATGGATTCCACTGCGGCATTGATGCGCGGCTGACGCACGGCGTTATCCATTTTCAGGGTGACCATAATTTGCAGGGCGGAACGCCAGACGTTTTTTCCCGTGCGCGCATCGACGATGTAAATTATCAGCGTGCCTTTTTCCTGCTGCTCAGAGTTAGTGGTGTTTGCCGTAATCCCGGGTACGATGCCAAAGCGTTGCAAAATGGTATTGTCATCCAGATCATTTTCCAGCGCGGCGACATAGGCAAGTAAATAATCCGCGCCCGCAGGATTATCCTGCATTCGATAATGTCTTCGCTGTATAGACTGACGAATAGCGTCTTCAACCATGCTGTCAATTTCAGCACCCTGAAAACGAGGATCGGCGTGGAACTCAAGCGACTCGGGCAGCCAGGCAAAGCGTGCCTGTGCGGGAATTTTGGCTCCGGGTTCGCTTACCGAGAGCACGGCAGGAGCCATCGGGGAAAAGCGCGAGCTAGTTTTAGTTTCTGTTGTACAGGCGGAAAGGATAGTGGCTAGCAGTAAGATGGACAGGCAGGGGATCGTGTGACTACGGGAGATAAACAAGGCTTTTTCCTTAACGAGAGCAAATAGACAATAAATTCAACGCCGCTGAATAGCCAGCCCGGTTAAGCGGCCAGATGATTGCCCATTGTATCCAATCCATCCCGGCTGTCCATGATCTTGTTCATGATTTCTTCCAGCTGTTCTTCACTCAGTGACAACATTTGTAAAATGCCCGGTGGAGCCAGTCCCAACATTTCATCCCCTACTCCCTGTTTTGCCAGCATGCGATTGGCTATCAGCACAATGTTGGCATAGGCCGCATGCTCGCCAACATAGGATACATTGTGATGTTCAAATACGGTGGTAATAATTTCTTCTGGTAAATGCCAGGCGCGCAACAAATGCAGGCCGACCTCGGCATGACTGATACCCAGCACTCGTTCTTCTACTTCGGTAGGCAATAGATCCAGATACTGGCGTTTTTGTTTTTTTAATTTTTCGAG
>VAPK010699298.1_pt1 | contig 14242 bp, 13 predicted proteins | sample 3395031 | NCBI WGS metagenome assembly VAPK01 (sample SAMN08290443, study PRJNA428436) | hydrothermal vent metagenome | isolation source: Deep-sea hydrothermal vent chimney 1 | place: Pacific Ocean: Juan De Fuca Ridge | reverse complement strand
GGTAATGACAGCCGTTGCTTGTTTAGCTTACCAACGGGCTGCTTATTTATCTCAGTTATGTACTCGTATTAGCAGTTTGGCCTCTATTGCTCTCAAAGGAAATGCCTATCATTTTGATCAGAAATTATTTTCAGTTAAACCACATAATGGACAGATAAAAGTAGCCCAGAGAATACGGCTTGATTTGCAATTATCAGCCGAAGCTCCCCGTAATGATAGCCGATTACAAGACCGGTATTCGTTACGCTGTGCGCCTCATATTATTGGCGTGTTAGAAGATACTTTACCTTGGTTTAAGCAATTTATTGAGAATGAATTAAACAGTGCTAATGATAATCCAATTATTGATGCAGAAGACGAACATGTTTTGCATGGTGGGCATTTTTATGGGGGGCATATTGCTTTTGCTATGGATAGCATGAAAATAGTGATTGCAAATTTAGCTGACCTGATGGACAGGCAAATGGCACAATTGATGGATCCTAAGTTTAATCATGGCTTACCGGCTAATCTATCAGGGGCACAGGCAGAGCAGGCAATGCTAAATCATGGCTTTAAGGCAGTACAAATAGCGGTATCAGCCTGGACAGCTGAAGCGTTAAAAAATACTATGCCAGCCAGTGTTTTTTCACGCTCAACAGAGTGTCATAATCAAGATAAAGTAAGTATGGGGACTATTGCTGCAAGGGATTGTATTAGAGTTCTAGAATTAACTGAACAGGTTGCATCCGCTCTGTTACTGGCTGTTGTTCAAGGCGTGGAACTGAGAGCTAATCAACAATTATTAAGCCCTGGTTTACAAATAACAGTCTCTCAAGTAAGAGAAAAAGTTGCACCTTTAATAACGGATAGAGCTATGGAGCAGGAGTTACGGTTAGTTTTACAATTAATTCGTGAAAGGCATTGGGGGCTTTATGAGTGAACCTATTGCAGCCTGTGAAGTGGAAATTGAAGTGCCCTTTTTTGATGTCGATTTAATGGAAATTGTTTGGCATGGACATTATGTAAAATATTTCGAAGTGGCGCGTTGTGTATTGCTCGATAAAATTGATTATAACTATATGCAAATGCGAGATTCCGGCTACACTTGGCCTGTTATTGATATTCGTATTCGTTATGCAAGACCTGCGAAATTTGGGCAGAAAATTATTGTTTATGCCGAGATTAGTGAATGGGAAAATCGTTTAAAAATTAATTATAAAATCGTTGATAAAGTATCAGGCATCAGGTTAACCAGAGGCTATACCTATCAAGTTGCAGTTGATATGGCAACTGAAGAAATGTGTTACGAATCTCCTGTTATTTTATGGGAAAAGTTAGGACTAGAAAAACCGTGAAGCAATACGATGTTATTGTTATCGGCAGTGGAATTGGTGGGCTTACATCAGCCGCATTATTAGCCAAAGCAGGTAAATCTGTGTTAGTTCTGGAAGCACATGATAGGCCGGGTGGCTATGCGCATGGCTTTAAACGCAAAAAATACCACTTTGACTCAGGTGTCCATTTGATTAGTGGCTGTGGGCCAGATGGCTATAATGGTGGTCAAATTATCTACAAAACTTTACAGGCTTTAGGTGTTTTGGACGATATTGAATTTGTTAATATTAACCCTTTTAGTGATGCTAATTATCCAGGCTTAAAACTTAGCCTGCCACAAAAGACAAATGATTTTATTGCAACATTATCTAAACAATTTCCTAATGAAGCAGAAGGAATAAATAACCTAACAGAACTTTGTTTACAGCTAGCAGAAGAAATTGCTTTAGCAGAGGAGATGATGACAGAAGCTGATTACAATGCTGTTCAACAATTAATGCCGGCTTTATTCAAATATAGAAAAGCCACATTGGCTGAAGTAGCCGCTGAATTTATAACCGATCCAAAATTACTTGCTGTATTTTCTACTAACTGGCCTTATTTAGGCTTACCCCCCTCCCAAGTTTCCTTTGTTTACTGGAGTACTATGTTAATGGGTTATATGGTGGACGGCTCTTATTATTGTAAAGGCGGATTTCAGCAATTAGCGAATACCTTAGTTAAAGGGTTAGAAGATTATAAGGGAGAGGTTAGGTACCGTTCTAAGGTAGATAAAATTATTATAGAAGATGAGCGAGTAGTCGGCGTAATTTCTAAAGGTCAACGGTTTAATGCAAATACAGTTATTTCAAATGCAGATTTTAAACAAACCGTTTATAACATGGTAGGTGAGCAATATTTTCCTCCACGTTATTTACAGCGTGCAAAAAAAATGCAACATTCTTTATCAATTTTTGTGGTGTATATTGCAACAGACATAGATATTAAAGCAATGGAAATAGCGCATGAATCATTTTGTTACCAAGACTATGACCATGATAAAAATTACTCCAGAACTCAGCAAGGTGATATTAGCTGGATAAGTTTAACAGTCCCCTCTTTGGTTGACCCTGGGTTGGCACCATCAGGTGAGCATGTAATGATGTTAACCACATTATTACCTTATCAAGCCGCTGACCACTGGAAACAGCAAAAACCTATTATTATGCAGACAATGTTGGGTATAGCAGAAAAATTAATTCCAGGTTTAAAAAACCATCTGTTATATATAGAAGGGGGTTCCCCCGCTACCATGCAGCGTTACACGCAAAATTATCAAGGCTCAGCTTATGGCTGGGATGTCACACCCACACAAGTAGGACCCGCAAGAATACAAAATCAAACCCCCATTCAAGGGCTTTATTTTGCAGGACATTGGGCTTCGCCAGGTGGAGGAGTTTATGGTGTTAGTGTTTCAGGGGTGCAAGCAACACAAAAAGTTTTGGCAGTAGAGAAACAATCTCAGCTTTGGGCAATATTGAAATGATTGGCTATGTCACCATTAATTGTTGAAAATATTGATTTAGTTAGTTAAAAAGGATTATCAGTTTCTCATTGTTATCAGTCAGGTAAAAGTTAAAGTAGTTCTTAAAAATCTTCTTTTGCTCGTACGCCCACGAGGGGCATTTATCAGCAGGGTGCAAGTCCCTGTTAGCGAATGCCATAACATGTAGCTAAAAGTAAGTAACGAATTAGGCTGCTCTCAGCCATCAACCAGAGAATAACAAAATGAAAGGCTTACAATCTTGTTATTCAAGAACGCGAACCAAAACCTTAAATCTATTAGCAATAACAGCAAGTTAGCAAGGCGTGTCATAGAAAGGTTTAAAAGACAAAATTTGCAACAAAACCAAATGCAGTCTATGTGATAGCATAGAGTGTATTGTATTGTAAAAGACCTAATCGAAAGCTCAAAGGCTAGTTTAACTATTTTAAACACGCGGATAAATGGACGTTTCTAAATTTAGATGGATTTATAAAGTGGTGTTTGAGTAGTTTGAAGGATAAACAAATGAACGGGTATTCCAATTTTGGGCGTTAACAAAGATTTAGATTAATGGCAAATGCGTATTTTGCCAAATATGGGCTTTTCACTTTAAATGAAGCTTATGTAATGGCATGTAAACCTCACTGTGGAAATTCTTGACGGGAGAGCCGTATACGGGAAAACCACATGCATGGTTCGGGGGAGGGCAGCGAGGAATCTCCCTGACCTACTAATACTTTAATACAAATTGGTCTATATTTGAGTAGTTAAGTTAAATAAGGTTTTAATAAATCAAACACAAGGATATGTTATGGATCGTTTTGATAGAATATTCCGCTTACACGGATTATTAAGCAATCGCCGCACAGCTTTATCCCTAGAAGAAATTAAACAGCAGCTGGAATGTTCAAAATCAACCGCAACGCGAACGATAGAAACACTACGTGACAGCCTTAATGCCCCCTTAGAATATCACCGAGAAGCTAATGGTTATGTATATAACCAACAATCTTCGGTAAAACCCTATCAACTACCAGGGTTATGGTTTAGTTCAGAAGAATTACATGGTCTGTTGGTGTGTCAGCAAATATTGCAAAATATCAGCCCAGGCATATTAAGTGATCAAATAGCCAGCCTGCAACAGCGTATTAATCTTATGCTCAGCAAAGAAAACAGCCCACAGCCTGTTATGGCAAACAAAATACAATTCAGTACAGTAGGAAGAAGGTTAAAGGATGACAGCCAATTTAAACGCGTAGCAACCGCCTTATTTAGTAATAAACAGTTACTCATTAAATACCAGGCACGAGGGCAGAACAGTGAATGTAGCGAAAGAGTTATTTCCGCACAAAAACTTATTTATTATAGAGATAACTGGTATTTGGCAGCTTTTTGCCATAACAGAAATAAACTTAGAATATTCTCAATTGATCGTATCAACTTTGCAAAGATATTAGATCAAACTGCCGAACAAACAAGCAATGAAAAATTACAAGAATTTATGCAGTCCTCTTATGGCATTTTTACCGGCAAAGCTCAGTATATCGCCCTATTACAATTTACAAAACAACGAGCTAATTGGGTGGCTGATGAATGCTGGCATACTGAGCAAAAAGCAGAATGGCTGAAAAATGGCAGTTACCAACTTAGTATTCCCTTTAGTGATAGCCGCGAACTTATTATGGACATTTTAAAACATGGAGCAGAGGTAAAAGTAATATCACCAGAATTTCTGCAAAACCAAGTAAAAGATGAAATTGACCGGATGAAAAATAATTATCACAACCTCACCAAATGAGCCACTGACTGTGGATAATAGAATTTAGAGCAAATAAACCTGGTTAATGAAATGACAACACCGTTGTATTACCAATATTGGGGCAAGGCAGATGAAGCACTAAAAGTGGCTTATTGTTCTGGGATGGATAAAGAAACAATAGTTAAGGAATTTAAACAGAAAATTGCCTATCAATTAAAAAAGCCTATCAGTGAACTGCAAATAACTCAGTTGGATAGCTTAGCCAAACAAAAAAAATGGCAATATAAACAATCGACTTATTCATCCTATCATCTATTAGCTTATCATTGCTTGGATGTGGCGGCAGTAGGGCATTTATTACTCTCACCAGACAAACCGTTGTGTAAAAAAATAGCTATGCAGTTAAGCGTTGAGGCAGAATGGCTAAGAGATTTTTTTGTATTTTGTTTAACATTGCACGATTTAGGTAAATTTTCACGCTCATTTCAAAGTTTAAGACAAGGTTTATCACCTGATTTAGTCAAAGAAAACTCAAGAATGACCTATAGTGAACGGCATGATAGTTTGGGGTTTTGTTTATGGCGAGATGAAATTCAATCTGCGCTAAGTGAACAACCCGAATTTGCTAATCTAAATACAAAAGAAATCAAAACTTGGTTTAAATCTGTCGAGCCGTGGCTGGAAATTGTGACTGGACATCATGGAATGCCGCCAAAAAGAAAATTGAAAGAACGGATGGGTAATTTTTTTCAGTCAGAAGACCAGCAAGCCGCTTTAATGTTTACCCAAAAGGTATGTAGCCAGTTCTTAACCGACTTTGATTTCCGCCCCTTGCTGGATAAAACCCTCAAAAAACAATTACAAGCGGTGTCTTGGCAATTAGCTGGGATTGCTGTTTTAGCAGATTGGACAGGCTCAAATCAAGAATATTTCACTTATAACAGTCATCCACAAGACTTATATAATTACTGGCGTGAAGGTGCTTTACCTAGCGCACAGAAAGCAATAGACAATTTACCGAAAACAATAAAGCCTACCGCATTTACAGGGATCAAAAAATTATTTCCTTTTATTGATCAGCCCACACCGCTACAAGAATATGCGATTAAAGAAACACTTTCAGACCGAGCACAACTGTTTATTTTAGAAGATGTCACTGGGGCAGGAAAAACAGAAGCGGCTTTAACGTTAGTGCATCGGTTAATGGATAAAGGTTTAGCTGATGGTTTATATGTTGCCTTGCCGACTATGGCAACCTCTAATGCCATGTACCAAAGGCTAAGCAAAGTATATAACAAGTTTTATCAGCAACAACAGGATAAGCCGTCATTAGTATTAGCGCATGGGGCAAGGGAATTATCCCCAAGTTTTAGAGAATCAATCTTATTATCCAAACAATCAATAGCAGATGCAGATTATCAGTTGGGGCATAAAGAGGAAGATCAGGAGCAAAGTGCGACAGCGTATTGCAATGCTTGGCTGGCAGATAGTCGTAAAAAAGCCTTATTAGCAGATGTCGGTGTAGGCACATTAGATCAGGCTTTACTTGCGGTATTGCCAGCAAGACATCAATCATTGCGATTACTGGGTTTAGGTCGAAAAGTGCTACTGGTCGATGAAGTCCATGCTTACGATGGCTATATGCAAAAATTATTGGACGCTTTACTAGAAGCTCACGCACGCCAAGGTGGCAGTGTTATTTTATTATCGGCTACTTTGCCGCAATCCATGCGTAAATCATTGGTTGACGCATTTCATAAGGGCTTAGGTAGGGAGACTCCTGAATTGATAAAAGCAAAGGAATACCCACTGGTTACGCATACGCCAGCCATTGAAGTAGAACAAGCGGTGGATACCCGAGAAGAAGTAAAAAGAACGGTAAAAGTTGAACGCTTAGCAACTGAACAAGCGGTCTTAAATAAAATCAAACAAGCGGCTGATGCGGGGCAATGTGTCTGCTGGATTCGTAACACGGTTAAATCAGCACGGCAATCCTATCAGGACTGTCTGGATACTGGAATTGATACAACTCAAATCAGTTTATTTCATAGCCGCTTTGCCATGGGGGATCGGCAAACTATTGAGCAGCAAACCCTAGCGTGCTTTGGTAATGATTCAACATCAACACAACGTAAAGGACAAGTGCTTATTGCCACACAAGTGGTGGAGCAATCATTAGACTTGGATTTTGACGTTATGATTAGCGACCTTGCTCCGATAGATTTGCTTATTCAAAGAGCAGGACGACTACAACGGCATGTCCGTGATAAACAAGGCAATAGATTGACCCAAACAGGCGCACAAGATCAACGGGGTATACCAATTTTAAGCCTATACTCACCAGAGCCATTAGATAATGCGTCAGCAGACTGGCTGAAACCCGATCATGCAGGCACACAAGCCGTTTATCCGCATGTCGGGCAATTATGGTTAACTGCCAAAATACTATTGGGCCAGGCTAAAAATCAATTCACCCTGCCACAAGATGCTAGAAAGCTGATTGATGGTGTGTATTCGTATGAAGCGGAAGAGGGTATTCCACCCGACTTATTAGATGCTTCGTTTGAGGCAGAAGGAAAAGATCTGGTGCAAAAAAGCATGGCGAACTTAAATGTCCTAAATTTAAGTAAAGGCTATACCTATTCAAGTGGAGATTGGACTGAAGAAACACGAATTCCGACAAGACTCACTGAGCAGGAAACGGTTTCTGTGGCTTTAGCGGTATGGGATGATGAAAAACTTAAACCATATATTGCCAATCAGTACTATGCCTGGGCATTAAGCACCGTTAAGTTGCCACAATATGAATGGGAAAAGGCTCAGAAAACTATTCCTGAAATGATAAAACCTGTCATTGAAATCCTAAAAGAAGAAAACAAAGCCTTAAGGTGGCTAGAGGTTTTTCCACTGATGCGGGAAACAGATGATTGTTACACGGCTAAAGGTGGGTTTATAGGAAGAATATAGGAGGTGGGCAAAGGTTTCTTGTACCTACCCAACGTATAATTAAATTAATAATTAGGTTGACTTAAAAGTTAGATGCAAATAATGTACAATATGCACTATATTTTGTACATTTTATTTAAGGGGTTTAGCAATGAAAACGATGACATCCACACAAGCAAGACAAAACTTCAGCGCCGTTCTTTCGGCAGTAGAAAGTAGTCCTGTCTTTATTACAAAACAGGACAAAGAAGTTGCCGTTATCATTTCTACTGTCAGGTATCAGGAGCTTAAGAAACTGGAAAATATTCTATATGGAAAAGCCGCTGAGCTTGCGATAAAAGAAGGATTTGCTTCTGATAAAGATGCCGCAGAACTACTTGATAGTATCTAAAATGAGGTCTTACAGGTTTACAAAGCAAGCGTTTAAAGCATTAAAATTACTTTCAAAAAATGATAGTAAAAGAGCAAAAAAACTAAAAGATATTATACAAAGGCTAAGAAGCAGCTCAATAGAAGGAGAAAGTCTTCAGGGTTATAGTCAATTTAAAAAAATAAGATCAGGAAAATTTAGACTTATTTACACTAATCAGGAAGAGTTTGTTTTAATTGCGCTGATTGAAAAAAGAGAATCTGTTTACCAGACTTTTGCGCACTTGCTCAAAAACTCGAAATTTTTAGAATAACTGATTAATTATTTCCACGCAAAGCGGTATTACCATTAAATTAATGGAATAAATAGGGTGTTTTGTAGGAGCGGCTTTAGCCGCGATGTCGCGGCTAAAGCCGCTCCTACGGAAATTAAAAATACAAAATCTCTTTACTTATGGCAGTGATGTAAAGTGTGGAGTCGGCAAGATGAGAAAACCAATCCAAATCGGAGAAAACATGAACTTGATTACCACCCCTTGGGTCCCCGTTATCCGCCAAGATGGAACAAAAGGACTTATTGCCCCTTGGCAAATAGTCGAAACTAAAAACCCAGTCATTGAAATCAATGCGCCCAGAGCAGATTTTCAAGGGGCGTTGTATCAGTTATTAATCGGTTTATTGCAAACCTGTTTTGCGCCAGAAGATGAGGATATGTGGCAGGGGTATTGGGAAGAAATGCCTGACCAGAATGACTTAAAAACCAGTCTGGAAAAACTAACATTGGCATTTGAAGTAGATAACCCAAGTGGTGCTGCTTTCTTACAGGATTATGATTTGCCTGAGGGTGAAACCAAACACATATCGGCGTTATTAATTGAAGCACCCGGTGCCAATGCACTCAAAAACAATTCAGATCATTTTGTAAAACGAGATCAAGCCAAGCAGCTTTGCCCTGGCTGTACGGCAACGGCATTATTCACTTTACAGGCTAATGCGCCAGCAGGCGGGGTCGGCCATCGCGTTAGTTTACGAGGTGGTGGCCCGTTAACTACATTGCTTCTGCCTGAAAATAAAGTGACAACTTTATGGCAAAAACTATGGTTAAATATTTTTAATCAGGAAGAAATGCCATTAGCCGAAACAGTTGATGGTCTTGTTTTTCCCTGGTTAAGTCCAACGCGGGTATCGGATAAAAAAGGAATTATTACAACACCAGAAAATACACATCCACTGCAACGCTATTGGGGGATGCCACGCCGTATTCGCTTAAGTACAAAAATTGAAAACGGCGACTGTGATCTGTGTGGTTGCTCAGCTGAATATTTATATACAGAATTTATTACTAAAAACTACGGTGTTAATTATGAGGGTGCTTGGGTGCATCCCTTAACGCCTTATCGTTTTGATATGAATAATAAAGAATTGCCCTTGTCGCTTAAAGGGCAGCAAGGCGGATTAGGCTACCGGCACTGGCTGGGTATGGCATTGCAGGATTCGGAAAATGGCGATAAAGCGGCAAGCATTGTGCAAATTTATAATGAAGAGCGTGGGCGGGATTTTGCAATACATTCAGCGTCGTTATGGTGTTTTGGCTACGATATGGACAATATGAAAGCACGCTGCTGGTATGACTCTCACTTTCCTGTTTTTTATCTGGATCAAGCTCAAAAGAATAACCTGATGGACTGGGGTGCAGAGTTGATTAATGCCGCGCGTGAAGTGGTTAAACTGCTACGCACACAGGTAAAAGAAGCCTGGTTTCGTCGCCCTAAGGATGTTAAAGGCGATATGTCACCGATTGACCGGCAATTTTGGCAAGCAACTGAAACGGATTTTTATCAAATCTTAGAGCAACTGGCTCATTTATCTGGCGATACAGAAATGGCACCCATACACTGTTATCAACAGTGGCTTAAAACCCTAGAAAAACAAACTCGGCTGGTGTTTGAATCAGCCACTTTGGAATCAAGCCCTGAGGATCTGGATTTGAAAAGAATTATTCACGCGCAAAATATATTATGGAAAAAGTTTTACAGTAACAAAGCGATTAAACAACTTAAATTAAAAGCAACGCCCGAGGAGAGCCATCAATGAAGCCGTATTATTTTTTAGACTATGAGGATATAAAGGCAATACAACATTGGCATAAAAATCTGGATGATAATCGTGGGGATCGCGCCCGATTACGCCGCGCCGAAAGCCCAGAAGATATTTTACTGACTGAGGCGTTTGCTCACTTTTTACACGATATGCCCGATTCGAAGAGATGGCGAGATAAATTGTATATAAGTGCCTGTGTTGCTGGTGCCTTGTCTCAGGTAAAGGCAGATAAACAAACCCATAGCCGAATACACAATAAAAAAGACAGTGATAAAGTGAAAGTGATAGCCAGCTTTGCCGAGCAACTTGCCACGCCTCTTGAGGGTAAAAGCAAAGCGCCGATGAGTGAACTACGTTTTCAACAATTACAGAAAAGCACCAGCCCTGACGATTTTTACCGCCGCCTTATTCGAGCGATTCGTTTATTAAATGGACAGGTCAATATTATTTCACTGGCAAATGACATTATCCATTGGCATAAAGAATTTGCACATCAACCCAGCCATTCACCAGCTAATCGTCTGGCAGTACGCTGGGCAACCGATTATTTTACAGCACAGCCTAAAAACTAATTAAGGAGTATTACCATGAGTCGTTTTATTCAATTACATTTATTAACAGCCTATCCACCCGCTAATTTAAACAGGGATGATATGGGCAGCCCCAAAACTGCAAAAATGGGCGGGTACGAGCGTTTGCGCGTGTCTTCGCAATGTTTAAAAAGAACTTGGCGCACCTCGGACAGTTTTGAGCAGGCTCTGGCAGGTCATATCGGTACACGTACCAAAGAAATGGGCTTAAAAGCCTACCAGCAGATGATTAGCAAAGGTGTTACGCATAAAAAAGCAATGGAATGGACACAGCCTATTGCAGGGGTATTTGGCAAGTTAAAGCAACTGCCGAAAAAAGAAAAAGAGGGTTTAAAGAAATTACCTGATGATGAGCGTATCAAAAAAGAATTAGCAGAGCTTGAAATTGAGCAATTAGCTTTTTTTGATACCCAAGAAAAGCAAAGTATTTTAGATCTTGCTGAGAAAATTGCAGAACGCAAGGAAGAAGCAAGTCCAGATGAATTAACCTTCTTACGCCAAAAAGTAACAGATGTTGATATTGCCTTATTTGGTCGTATGCTAACAAAATCAGATACTGGAAATAGTTTAACAAAGTATTGTATGGAAGCAGCTTGCCAAGTCGCTCATGCCATCAGCGTTCACCCAATAGCCATTGAAGATGATTATTTTACTGCGGTAGATGATTTGAATAATGGACAAGAAGATACCGGTGCAGCCCATATCGGCGAAACCCGTTTTGCCGCCGGTTTATTTTATTCCTACCTCTGTATCAATCGTGAATTATTAATCGACAATTTAGGCGGTGATGAAGCACTTGCTAATAAAGCTATTCGCGCACTGACAGAAGTAGCAGTTAAAGTTGCGCCTGAGGGTAAACAAAATAGCTTTGCTTCGCGTGCCTATGCCTCGTATGTATTGGCTGAAAAAGGCGATCAACAACCACGATCCTTATCAGTTGCCTATTTAAAACCGATTAATGACCGCGAAAATAAAGACTTTATTGCCGACTCTATTGCCGCTTTAGTCACGCAAAGAGATAATTTTGATAACGTTTATGGTGCTTGCGCAGATAACCGGTGCGAATTAAACGTGACCGCTCCAGAAAGTAAAACATTGCTAGAGTTACTGGATTTTGTCAGCCAATAAGGAGAAAAATATGGAATATCTTGTCTTTCGACTTTATGGCGCAATGGCAAGCTGGGGTGAAATTGCTGTAGGCGAAGACCGCCATACAGCAAATTATCCCAGCAAATCCGCTATTATTGGTTTGTTAGGGGCGGCATTAGGCATTAAACGTGATGATGAAGGAAAGCAGGTTCAATTACAGCAAGGCTATACGCTGGCAGTAGAAGTCTTTTCGACAGGGCATTTATTACGCGACTATCACACCACGCAAGTCCCCAGTGCAACGGGAAAGTTTAATTATCATACCCGACGCGATGAAATTGTTTTAGGCAAAAAACAACTAGGCACTATTTTATCCAGTCGTGAATATCGCAACGATGCTTTGGCACTGGTGGCAATACGCGCCTTAGGTGATGCACCTTATACACTGGCTGAATTGCAAAAACACCTGTTGCAGCCAAAATTTCATTTATATTTAGGCAGAAAGTCCTGCCCACTCGCCGCACCGCTTGATCCTCAATTGATTGCAAAGGATAATTTTTATCAGGCATTAAGCGCATTTCAACATAAGCCGATGTTACCCACTTATCTTGAAAGTAAGGGTGAGTTTTCAAAACGTGATGCAGACTGGTTGGGTAGACCAAAAGATCGGCACTACTACTGGGAAGGGCAGTTTAATGATTTTTCGGATGCACTGGATAAAAAAAAGATGCAAACTCGCACTCGCCATGATCAGCCCCACTCACGAAAACGCTGGCAATTTAGCCCTCGTCAGGAACATTACTTATACCTGCAAGGAGGTGAATAATGTATTTTTCTCGAGTTAGGCTACGCCCCGAAATCTTAAAATCATCACAGCTTAATCGCGTACTGGAAAATAATATCTATGGCGCACACCGCTTATTATGGGATTTGTTTACCGAGCAAAAGCGTAGCTACTTCTTTAGAGAAGAAATAGCGCGAGAGCAACTCAGTGATTTGTCTTATGCCCGAGGTGAATCGGTTTATTATCTGGTTTCAAAAGATAAGCCGGTTGAACCTAAAAATTCATTATTTGTAGTCGAAACAAAAAACTATCAACCGCAATTATCCGTTGGGCAGCGGTTATATTTTGAATGCCGTGTGAATCCTGTTATCACCAAAAAAGGTAAAAAACATGATGTTGTGATGGATGCTCAACTTACCTTTTTACAAGCATTAATCGAAAAATTTAATCTTGAAACTGAGTTGCCACCTAAACCAAAAAAACAAGACTATAAAAAACGACTGTTAGCCAAAGGAGGCGAGCCATTTAAGCAATACTTACAAGGTCTACTTGATGCGGATATTCACTATGCAGACGGCTTACAAAAAACATCAACTATTGTCGATAAATTGGAATGGGCAATTAAAACACATATTGATAATGCACTAGAAAACTGGTGGAAAAGACAAGGTGAACGCTGTGGTTTTCAGTTGAGCCTTGAAGATAATGGTTTTGGTAAACTTCAAAATAGTGCTTATCAATGGCATGCCTTACCCGAAAAAGGCAAGCAGGCGGGTTTTAGCTCAGTTGATTTGGTGGGTGAATTGCAAATAATGGATAAGGAAAAATTTACTGCGGCTTTGTTTATCGGTATTGGACGGTCCAAAGCGTTTGGTTGTGGCTTATTGATGATACGTAAAAAATAGTGCTATAGTTGACTGACAAACAGTCTGACAAAAGGTGAAATATGCGAATTACCGCTCGTATTGATGAGAGTTATGAACAGAAACTCAAGATAATTCAACAAAAAACACATTTAAATACCACTGAAATTATCAAGCAAGCCTTGGACTTGCTGTATGAAAAAACAGAATTAACAGCTAAAGAAAAGAATCAGCGTTTACTGAAAAAACTTGCTGGTATCGGACAAGGTTTTGAGGATGGATCAATTAATTACAAAAAATATGTAGCAGATTATCTTGATGAAAAAATTGATCATTGCTGATACGGGTTTTTGGGTGGCTTTACTCAGTGAAGGAGATCGCTTTCATAGTCGGGCTGTTGAAGTTTTAAATCAGATAGATAGTCCATTGATTTGCACATGGCCGGTTATGACTGAAACCAGTTATTTTTTACAATCCAGAATAGGTCAAAAACAAGCTTGTGAGTTTTTAGAGGCTTATAACGATAATCTTTACCACATATACAACCTTACGGCTGTGCATATTAAGCGTATTGTTATTTTAATGAAAAAATACGAAGACCTCCCCATGGACCTGGCTGATGCATCATTAGTTATACTAGCAGAAGAGCTAGGGCATGGGCGTATTCTTTCCACTGATATGCGTGATTTTAAAACCTATCGCTGGAAAAACCATAAACCGTTTCAAAATCTTTTACAGCCGGATTCCTAACATTATGTTGCCACCACTAAAACCCATTGCCATGAAAGAACGTGTTTCTATGGTGTTTCTACAAAAAGGCCAGATTGATGTAAAAGATGGTGCTTTTGTTGAAATAGACAAAGAAGGTATTCGTACACATATTCCGGTTGGTAGTATTGC
>VAPK010455739.1_pt1 | contig 14247 bp, 9 predicted proteins | sample 3395031 | NCBI WGS metagenome assembly VAPK01 (sample SAMN08290443, study PRJNA428436) | hydrothermal vent metagenome | isolation source: Deep-sea hydrothermal vent chimney 1 | place: Pacific Ocean: Juan De Fuca Ridge | reverse complement strand
TTTTAATGCCAAAGCAGTTGCTTTAACCACAATGTCATTATAAGAAATTTTAGTATCAGGTACAGAGTTGAATTGTTGTCTAAAAGCTATGGCGTTATCCATATTAAACTCAACGTTTAAATAATAATGCGGTGCTGTAAACTTTGATTCTCCTAATCTGCGAGCAATCACTTTACGCATTTGCGAGTTAGAAATTTCTTCAAAACTCTCTTGCCCGCTAGGTACAAAAGGCAGCGTCATTGACGCATTTTGTGTTGGAGTGAAATTTTCCACATCACTTTTGATGATACGACCACCTTCACCAGACCCTTTAACTTGAGCCAAGTTGATACCTTTTTCTTGTGCTATTTTTTTTGCCAAAGGTGAAGCTAAAATTCTTCCACCAGAAGCAGTTGTTGTTTGACTAACAACGGTTGTCGCTGGTTCAGTTTTTGTAGGTTGTTCAATGTTTTTTGTTTCTTCTTTTTCAGATGTTTTGCCAAAAGCACCATTTTTAATAGATTCAATTAGAGCTTTAATATCTGTTCCTTTTTTACCGACAATTGCCAATACACTATCAACAAGTGCTGTTTCTCCTTCATTAACACCAATATGTAAAAGAGTACCTTCATAAAAAGATTCAAATTCCATCGTGGCTTTGTCAGTTTCAATTTCAGCAAGAATGTCACCTTCAGTGATAGTTTCTCCAACTTTTTTAAGCCAAGAAGCTACAGTCCCTTCAGTCATAGTATCACTCAAACGGGGCATGGTCACAATTTCTACACCGTCAGGTATATTTACATCATTACTTGCCTTTTCTTCTTTTTTACTAACTTCTTTTTCCTTAGAGTCAGAAGCCCCCTTTGGGGATTTAGGAGATAATAACTCAGAAATATCTTCACCTTTTTCACCAATAATAGCCAATAGAGTATCTACTTTTGAAGTTTCACCTTCTTGTACTCCAATATGTAGAAGAGTACCTTCGTAGAAAGCTTCAAAATCCATAGTTGCTTTATCGGTTTCTATTTCTGCAAGAATATCTCCTTCAATAATAGTATCACCAACTTTCTTTAACCATTTAGCTACAACACCTTCTTCCATAGTGTCACTTAAACGAGGCATGTTAATTATCTGAGCCATTTTTATATTTTTTGTCATTCCTGCGAAAGCAGGAATCTTTATTAATTATTTCTGTCCCGAGTATTTGGGACTGCCTACGCAGGAATGACAGTCAGCTTTTGAATACAAATACTGCTAACTAACCATTGCAAACCGAATACTATAACCGGTGTTTTAAAAACGGATAATCTTCTTGTTCATACACCATATCATACAATTGTTGTTTGTCTGGATATGGAGATTCGTCAGCGAATTTTTCACATTCAGCAACTCTCTTTTTGACATCATCAGCTATCGCTTTAATTTCAGTTTCGGTTGCATATTTTTTCTTTTTTATAATATTAAGTACTTGAGTAATAGGGTCTATTTTCTTGTATTCAGAAACTTCATCTTTTGTTCTATAGTGTTGAGCATCACTCATAGAATGTCCTCTATAACGATATGTTTTCATTTCTAAGAAAGTAGGGCCGTTTCCTTTTCTAGCACGTTCTATAGCTTCATGCATAGCTTCAGCTACTTTGATAGGATTCATGCCGTCAACTGCTTTACTAGGCATTTCATAAGCCAAACCTAGTTTCCAAATTTCTAAGTGATTAGAAGTACGCTCTACTGAAGTTCCCATGGCATACCCATTATTTTCAACGATAAAGACTACAGGTAAATTCCAAAGCATTGCCATATTAAAAGTTTCATGTAAAGAGCCTTGTCTTGCAGCACCATCTCCAAAATAAGTTAATGTAACGGCATCGTTACCTTTATATTTATCGCCAAAAGCAATACCTGCACCTAGTGGAATTTGACCTCCAACAATACCATGACCACCATAAAAACGATGTTCTTTAGAAAAAATGTGCATTGAACCTCCCATTCCTTTTGATGTACCCGTAACTTTACCATACAATTCTGCCATAACACGTTTTGGGTCTACCCCCATACCGATAGGCTGTACGTGGTTACGATAAGCAGTAATCATTTTATCTTTGGTTAAATCCATGGCATGTAAAGCACCAGCCAATACAGCTTCTTGTCCGTTATATAAATGTAAAAAACCTCTTACTTTTTGTTGGATATAAACGGCAGCAAGTTTATCTTCAAACTTACGCCAGAATAACATGTCTTTATACCAATTAAGATACGTTTCTTTTGTTATTTTCTTCATCTAATTATTCTAGTTGATACAATTAACTACAAAAATAACATTTTAGTGTTAGTATCGAAACAAAGATTGAAAATATTTACGAAAAGGTTATTTATTAGTGAAACTTTATTTTTTCACACTGAACACTGAACACTGAACACTGAACTAGTCCATATAATCTTCAATAGTTTATTCACATTGGATGTAATCTACAAATAAAAAATAAAACTACTTAAATAAACATCAATCCCAGACGAATATGAATTCACTCTTTTTTAATCAAGCCATCTCAAATACTTTTGATGCACAATAGAAGCGGAAACCGAAAAGCTTTAAATAGAGTAGGTAAATTTAAATAAATTACAATGAAAACAAAAATATTATTACTATTACTATTTGTATTAACCACAAGCTTGTTTGGGCAAGTTTGTGGGACTTTAACAGATTCTAAAAATCAAGACTTCTCTCATTTAAAGGTGAAAATGAACCATGATCCTGTTTGTATTAACGTGAGATATCATATTCTTAGAAATGATAATGGAATTGGAGGAATTAATTCTAATCAATTGGATGGTATTACAAATTTATTAAACGAAGTTTACAACGAACACGATTTGTATATAAATGATTTAGGATTTGATTTTATAGATGACACAACTTATTTCAATATTAGTTCTGATACTGAATTTGAAGAGTTAGTTCAAATAAATAATCAAGAAGACGCTATAAACATTTACTTAGTTGATTCAGCAACAGGTTATCTAGGTAGAGCTAATGGGATACTAAGTCAAGCATTTGTAGTTGTAAATAACTCTGCTGACACAAATGTTGTTTCACATGAATTGGGACATTGTTTAAATCTTTGGCATACGTTTCAAGGCACTAAATCTGGTACTTCTGGGTGTGCTGAATTTATTAATGGTTCTTCTCCAAATTGCTTGGATTGTGGGGATTATGTTTGTGATACACCAGCTGATAATGGTAATGGTACTTCAAATGGTTACAACCCAGATATGTTCAATATTATGTCATATTATGATGATATAAATCGTTTAACAAATGGTCAATCAGAAAGAATAAGGTTGGCCATATTGGGCTCACCTATTCTTCAACAAGTACGAGTAGAAGGAGGTTGTTCAGCACCTGAAGGGCCATCTACGATATGTAGTGTTATGTCTTCAGGAGAAAAACCTCCTACAAACACGACATACTTGTTGGAAGGTTTGGATATTTCTTTTCCCGTAAACTGGAATGTTTCTCCAAATTTAGAAATAATAACATCAGTAAGTAATAGTATTACTGTTAGACCTATTAATGCTTTAGTCAATGAAATGGCTTTTGTTGAAGCTGTATACCCATCATATACAATTCGTAAAGAGATTTGGATAGGAAACCCAATACTAACTTTCACTGCAGAGCTGGATGAAGAAAATATTGCTTACGATGCTTTTATAGGAGTTGAAGAAAATCAAAATATAATATCTGTAGAGTGGGAAGTGCTTTCAGGTAATGGGAATATAATACCAAACACTAGTAATAATTTTTATGCTGATATAAGTGGTGGTGCAGGAGAATGGTTAATGAATGGCAAAGTTACAGTAATAAATGATTGTGGAGAAACAGTTAAGTATTTTACATTAGGAAATAATCCCCCGCCAGAAAATATTTATCAATTATGCTCTTTAGGAAATGATATTTATAAGGTATCAAAGAGTGGTTCAAAATGTAGTTCTAGTGAGAAGAGGATTTCGAAAAAAGTAAATATGATTGTTTATAATATTTACGGAAGACCTGTTGTATCAACTGCTAAGAGTAGAATAGATCTATCTAATTTAAAACAAGGAATTTATATTATCAATGTTATTATAAGTAATGAATTAATTACAAAAAAAATAATAAAGTATTGATAGGCTTTTTTTAAATAAAGGAATATTAATAAAAGCGGAAACCGAAAAGCTTTAAATAGAGTAGGTGAAATTAAATTTATTAAAAATGAAAACATTAAAATTATTTATGTTATTAATAATGGCATCACTTGTATTTGCTTCTTGTACTCAAGAAGAACCAAATGCAGATTTAGAAACTAATTCAGAAAAATCTGTTACTGCAAAAAAAGGTAAGAGTTCTAACAAAACAGACAAACCTATGTTAGAAATAGTTTATTTCAATCAGATGTGTAATGATGCTAACCAAACCTTAATTATAGACTTTGAATGGACAAGTTCTACTTTTCCAGAATTTACCCCATTTTATGTAAATGTATACGAATCAGATGGCACTACTTTTGTTGCAGGCTGGCACAGGTATCAGGGCACACTAGACTCTTTTTCTATGTATTTAAATCAGTCAAATTCAGACGCAGGGAATCTAGGTTTGAATAATTCAAGTGATTATATTGTAAAAGTAACTTTTTATGAATTAGACCTCTCATTTACTTTTCAACTAGACAATACTAGTTGTTATGATACTGCAGACCAGGGAGACCCAATTAAAGAGTGAGTCTTAATCATTTTTAAAAAACTAAAAGCTGACTATAATGGTCAGCTTTTTTTTAATAAGATTTTTAGCATTAAAAATCATTATGAATCCATATAATCTTCAATAGGATTGCAAGAACACACTAAATGTCTGTCACCATAAGCATCATCAACTCTACGAACAGGTGCCCAAAATTTATTTTCAGCAATATAAGGTAACGGAAATGCTGCTTTTTGTCTAGAATAGCTATAATCCCAATTATCTGTAGTTAACATAGCTTGGGTGTGTGGTGCATTTTTTAGTACAGAATCTTTGTCTGTAACATACTCCTCAATTTCTGTTTTTATTTGAATCAAGGCATCACAAAACTTATCTAACTCTTGTTTGCTTTCACTCTCAGTAGGTTCTATCATAAGCGTTCCTGCAACGGGAAAAGATACTGTTGGTGCGTGAAAGCCATAATCCATCAAACGTTTGGCAATATCAGTAACTTCAATACCTTTGGCTTTAAATTCTCTAAAATCAACTATCATTTCATGGGCAGCAAAACCTTTCTCTCCTGTATATAAAATACTATAGTATTTTTCTAATTTAGCTTTGATATAATTGGCATTTAAAATGGCGTAAATGGTTGATTTTTTTAAGCCTTCTTCTCCGAGCATTTTAATATAACTATAGGATATTAAATCTACCAAAGCTGAACCATAGGGTGCTGCTGAAATAGCCGAAATAGCTGTTGAACCTCCCGTTTTAACGATAGGGTTGGTTGGTAAAAATGGTGCTAAATGTTGAGCTACACAAATAGGCCCAACACCTGGGCCACCACCACCATGTGGAATGGCAAAGGTTTTATGTAAGTTTAAGTGGCAAACGTCCGCTCCAATGGTTGCAGGATTTGTCAAGCCTACCTGAGCATTCATATTTGCTCCATCCATATATACTTGTCCGCCATTGCTATGGATGATCTCTGTGATTTCCATAATAGCAGATTCAAATACGCCATGTGTGGACGGATACGTAACCATTAAGGCCGCTAAATTATCTTTATGCAATGCTGCTTTTTCTTTTAAATCAGTCACATCAATATTCCCTTCTTCGGTGGTTTTTGTAACTACAACTTTCATACCTGCCATGACTGCTGAAGCAGGATTTGTACCATGTGCCGAAGCAGGAATCAAACAAATATTTCTGTGCGATTCGTTATTTGAGTTGTGAAAAGCTCTAATACACATCAAACCTGCATATTCACCTTGAGCACCTGAATTTGGCTGTAGTGAGGTAGCAGAGAATCCTGTAATAATAGTTAAATCATCTTCCAACCCTTGTAACATCTCTTGATAGCCTTGAGCTTGTTCTTTAGGAACAAAAGGGTGAATGCTATTCCAGCTACTAGAGCTTAAAGCTAACATTTCAGAAGCGGCATTTAATTTCATGGTGCATGAGCCTAACGAAATCATAGAATCAGTTAAGGAAATATCTTTACGTTCTAATTTTTTTATGTACCGCATCATTTCTGTCTCAGAATGGTATTTTTTAAAGACCTCATGAGTAAGAAAATCAGAAGTACGTACCAATCCTTTTGGAATACTGATACATAATGAGCAATTATTTATTGTAATAGCATCTTTGTTCTCGGCTTCAGCAAGGACATTTAAAATAATACTCAGATCATTGTCTGTAGTGGTTTCATTGATTGATATCCCAATGGTAGTATCATCAATAGTCAAGAAATTAATTTCACTTCTTTCAGCAATAAATTTTAGTTTTGAGGTGCTGGTAACTTTAACTTGTAAAGTGTCAAAATAGGTAGAATTGATCTGTTCTATACCAAGTTTTTCAAGGGCTTCATTTAAAGTATTTGCTAGTGAATGAATTCTTTTTGCTGTATATTTTAATCCTTCTGCACCGTGATAAACACCGTACATACCTGCCATAACTGCCAGTAAAACTTGTGCAGTACAAATATTTGAAGTGGCTTTTTCACGTTTAATATGCTGCTCTCGTGTTTGTAAAGCCATCCGTAAAGCTCTAGTGCCATCTACATCTAGAGTAATCCCGATAATTCTTCCTGGAATTAAGCGTTTGTATTCCTCTTTTGTAGCGAAATATCCCGCATGTGGACCGCCATAACCTAAGGGGATTCCAAAACGTTGAGACGTACCAATAGTGACATCAGCACCCATTTCTCCTGGAGATTTTAATACTGCTAAGCTCAATAAATCTGCTGCAACAACAACTTTAGTGTTGTTTTGATGAGCGGTATTTATAAAATCGGTATAATCGTAAACCTGTCCGTATTTTGTTGGGTATTGAACGATAGCTCCAAAGGTTTTCGATGACAATTCAATTGTTTCATGATTGCCGAAAATCAATTCAATCCCTAATGGTTCTGCACGTGTCTCTAAAATGGCAATAGTTTGTGGCAATACTTCCGTTGAAACAAAAAATTGAGTTGCATCAGCCTTTTTTTGATCTCTAGAGCGGGCATTGTATAATAATGTCATTGCTTCGGCAGCAGCTGTACCTTCATCTAATAATGAAGAATTTGCCATTTCCATACCTGTTAAATCAATAATCATAGTTTGGTAATTGAGTAAAGCTTCTAATCTGCCTTGAGAAATTTCTGCTTGATAAGGTGTGTAAGAAGTATACCAACTCGGATTCTCGAAAATATTACGTTGTATCACTGCAGGTAAAATAGTGGCATGATAGCCTAAACCAATGTACGTATTATATGTTTTGTTTTTTGTAGCCAGATTCTGAATGTGAGCACTAAACTCATATTCACTCATAGGTTGAGGTAAATTCAAATCGTTTTTTAAACGAATATGCGAAGGAATGGTATTCTCTATAAGCTGATCAAGGTTTTTTACACCTATGGTTTTGAGCATTTCTTGAACCTCATTTTGTGTTGGGCCTAAATGTCTTTCTACAAAAGAATCTGTTTTCATTCTGAAAATTTTAATGTTAGATACTGCTCAAAAGTACTTAAATAAAGTATAATTTTTAAACTAAAAACAGTTATTTTATCAACTCGTTTTTGATTTTATTACTTTTGTAGCATGAGTTTTGCAAAACGCATTTTTAACTTTTATATTTTTAGTAACCTTCATGTTGCTTTGGCTACATTTAGCTTGGTTAAAATTACTTTATTGACTTATGGGATTAAGGATAACTTAGTACCCTTTTTTGTTTTTTTTGCTACAATTGCATCGTATAATTTTATACGATTATATACCATTGATACGATTCAAGATTGGTTTTTTCAGTTTATTAAAATGAATAAAAAGAGTATTGTAGGGCTAACCTTAGCGAGTGCTTTACTCATTGTTTACTTGGGGTTTTCATTGCGACTACAAACATTAATCGCTTTGATTCCTTTTGGGATGTTTACACTGTTTTATGTAATTCCTTTTCCTATGCAAAAGAAGAATCGAGTTACGCTGAGAAGTTTGGCTTTTTTAAAGTTATTTTTAATTGCTGTTTCTTGGGCAGGGGTTACTGTTTTAATTCCTTTATTACATTATAATATAACGATAGGGCGGTCAGAAATGTTCATTTTCATACAACGTTTTTTATTTATTTTGGTGATCACATTGCCTTTTGATATTAGAGATATAAATTATGATAAAGACACTTTAAAAACCTTGCCTCAAGTTTTAGGTATTCCGAAAGCAAAGAGAATTGGCTTACTGTTTTTAATGCTTTTTTTAGGAATTGAACTGTTTAAAAATTCATTGATTTCAAATCAGTTTCGAATACATTTAATAGTAGCATTACTATCCTTATTTTTTCTATTTCGAGCCAATCAAAATCAGCACAAGTATTATAGTGCATTTTTTGTGGAGAGCTTGCCTCTTGTTTGGTTATTGGTTTTTAGTTGGTATTGAAGGGGGTTCCCTTTCTCGTTGTATATTTAGGTGGAAAATCACATCAGAACTGACCTTTACTTCAAAACTTTTATAGAATAGTATTTACCTGTTTTTACATCATGAATCTTTAGAAAAAACAAACGGTGTTTTATTTTTGAAGTATCTAGTGTATTAGAATCAAATTTACCCGATGCTAATAATTGTCCGTGTGGAGAATAGATTTCGTATTGATTTCCCATCATTTCCATATTAAAAGTGATAGTGTCTTTACTGGGATTTGGATAAAATTGTATGTTTTTTGAATATTCTTCTGATACTGATAAGTTAGAATTATCAAAACAAGGTTGTCCGTTTCCACAAGGGAAATCATCCCATATTTCAATATCATCAACCCATTGATGGATAGTATTTGAACTTGTGTATGCTGTAAATAGCATAATTCTATTAATTGGCTCTGTAATTTTTGTAGAACCCTTGTAATCTGCCACAATTTCACCATTTATTGCCCACCAAAACCGACCATCATTCCCTGTGCTTCTGTGCCAGAAAATTTCTACTGTAAACCACTCTCCTTGAGGAACATTAATTTCTAAATTTTCTTGATACCAATATTCATCATATGGTAAGCCTCCATTAGCTTCACTATCACCGTGTACATACCAATGCAGTCCGTTAGCTTGGTCGTTATAAATATATGCAGCAATCCTATAATCTCCACTGGTTTTCCATTCAAAAAATGTTAACCAACCATCATTAGCTAGAAGTGTTTCAAGGTTTGATTCGAATTTGAGATTGTATCGTAAATAGATATCGCCTCCTTCATAATCAGTTTCAATAATATATGGGTCTTGTGTCCACCCTTCTGCTTTTTTTTTAATATTTAAATGGATGGCTCGTGTTGGGTTTCCGTTACGATCATTTACAACTTCTAAAGTATTTTCAATATAATCAATACTAGGTAGTTTTGCATCTACAAGAACTTGAAAAGTGCCTTTTCCTCCCCAAAGATTGATAGGCCATGAATATTCAGAGTTGTCTGAACCTTTTAGATCTTGCCACCAAGTACCAGCATCTGGACTGTCATAAAAAGGAGACTCAAGAAAAACGCCCTCTTCAAAAGATGATTCAAAGAGTAAATTTTGAGTGTTTAGGTTTGTGGATATGCATAATAGCACCAACAAGCTAAGAAGAAGTTGTATTTTATTTGTAACCATAACAGGATGTTTAATGATTTGGTTATACATACTAAAACATTTATATTTTAGGATAAGCCATCAATGTTTGTTAAGACACTTCTTATATAATACTTTCAAAATTCAATTATCTAAAAATGGTCTGTTTTCTATCAGGACCTACTGAAACTATTTTAATTGGTATTTGTAGTTCTTTTTCAATAAAGTCAATATAGGTAATTAAATTTTCTGGTAATTGGTTCGCAGAATCCATTTGAGTTAAATCAGCTTCCCACCCTTTAAATTCAGTATAATTTACACTTACATTTTCTGGTTCTATATTGTACGGTAAATGTGTTATTTCTTTTCCTTTATAGGTGTAAGATGTACACACTTTTAAGGTGTCAAAACCTGAAAGTACATCACCTTTCATCATGTTTAATTGTGTAACACCGTTGATTTGAACCGCATATTTTAAGGCAACCAAATCTAGCCATCCGCAACGGCGGGCTCTACCAGTGGTAGCACCAAATTCATGACCTATTTTCGCCATAGCTTCACCATCTTCATCAAAAAGTTCAGTAGGGAAAGGTCCTGAACCTACACGTGTGGTATAGGCTTTAAAAATACCAAATACTTCACCGATTTTATTTGGTGCAACTCCCAAACCTGTACAAGCACCTGCAGCAGTAGTGTTTGAAGAGGTTACAAACGGATACGTACCAAAGTCAATATCTAATAAAGAACCTTGAGCACCTTCAGCCAATATGGTTTTATTGTTTTGCATAGCATCGAATAAATACTCTTCGCTATCAATAAAAGTCAATTGTTTTAATGTGTCTACAGCATTACAAAACTCTTCTTCTAATTCTTTAAGGTCAAATTGAATATCAACATCAAAAAATTCAAGCATTTTTAAATGCTTTTTAGCGAGAGCATTGTATTTGTCTTTCCAGTTTTCTAATTCTAAATCGCCAATACGCATACCGTTTCTACCGGTTTTGTCCATATAAGTTGGACCAATTCCTTTTAAAGTAGAACCAATTTTGGCTTTTCCTTTAGAAATTTCAGAGGCGGCATCAAGTAACCTGTGTGTTGGTAAAATAAGGTGTGCTTTACGCGAGATTAATAATTTTGATTTAAAATCAATATTGTATTTTTTAAGATCTTCAAGTTCTTTTTTGAAAATTACAGGGTCAATAACGACACCATTACCAACAATATTTATCGCTTTATCGTGAAAAATACCTGAAGGTATTGTATGTAAAACGTGTTTATTGCCATCAAAAATTAAAGTATGTCCTGCATTTGGCCCACCTTGAAAACGAGCGATAATGTCGTAATTTTTGGTAAGTACATCTACAATTTTACCTTTTCCTTCATCTCCCCATTGTAATCCTAATAATAAATCAACCATCAGTGGTGTATAATTTTTTGTTTAATATATAATTGGTCTAATTTTCTTTTGTATTAGACGTTGCTTTCTTTTTTGTTCCGTAAAAATACAAAGAGTGTTTATGAATGTCAATTTCAAAAACTTCTTCAATAGTTTTTTTAATCAATTGTATTCTTGGGTCACAAAACTCTTTTACTTCGCCAGTATCTGTTATAATAACATGATCGTGTTGTTTGTCAAAATACGATTTTTCATAATGAGCTTGATTTTGACCAAACTGATGACGTCTGACCAAACCACATTCCAACAACAATTCAATAGTATTATACAAAGTAGCTCTACTAACTCTGTATTTTTTATTCTTCATGTAAATATAGAGAGACTCTATATCAAAATGATCGTTATGATCATATATTTCTTGAAGAATAGCATAACGCTCAGGCGTTTTTCTATGACCATTATTTTCTAAAAATGCTGTAAAAACATTTTTTACAATTTCTTGATTTTTAGAATTGTCCATATGGTAATTGTATAGCTTTAAAAGGCAAATTTACATTTAAAAGTGAAAGAATAGAGTCTTGTTAATTAAAAAAATGAACAACTTTTGAACAACTCTTAAAAAGAGTTTTAAATGCTTGTGATTATAAAGGATTTTTTAATTGTTTAGTCGGGTTACTTTGTCTATACCGTCTATTTTTTTTAATTTTTCTATAAGCTTTTTAAGCTGAATATTGTTTTTTATCCCTACAGTTATTTGTCCGTCAAAAATATCTTGCCCTCCTTTGATATTCAAATTGTAGATGTTTACATGCATGCTGGTTGATATTACTTTTGTGACATCATTGACCATCCCGATATGATCCATCCCTGTTAATTTTAGCGTTACTTTATGTTCACGTTGAGAAGAATCGATCCATTTTGCAGGCATGATTCTATAAGCGTATTGCGATTGCATACTAATGGCATTTGGGCAATTTTGCTTGTGAATTTTTATGCCTTCTGAAACTGTAACAAAACCAAAAACTTTATCCCCAGGAATGGGACTGCAACATTGAGCTAGTTTGTAATCTAGTTTTTCTTCATCTTTACCAAAAACTAATAAGTCAAATTTATCAGTCAAGTCATTATTTTTATTTTCAGGTATATTTTTAGAACTTCTTTTTATGGTGTTTCTAAAGAAATTATAGATGGCATTACTTCTTTGGCTAACAAAATTTTTGAGCTGTTGATTGTCAATAGCTCCATTACCAAACCTGTAAAATAGGTCGTGACTGGTTTTTAGTTTAAAATAATTAACCAACTCATTGGTAGTTTTTTCATTAAAGGGAACTTTCAAATGTCTGAGTTTACGCAGAAGTACTTCTTTACCTTCGTCAGCAATAATTTTTTGACCTTCTTTTAATGCCGTTTTTATTTTAGATTTAGCCCTTGCAGTTTGTACATGATCTAACCAACTTACTTTTGGCTTTTGATTTTTTGAAGTAATAATTTCAACTTGATCACCACTATTAAGTACATGATTTAGTGGTACTAATTTTCCATTAACCTTAGCTCCTCTACATGTTAAACCGACATCTGTATGAACTGCGAATGCGAAATCTATTGGAGTTGCTCCTTTAGGTAAGGACTTTAATTCTCCTTGTGGAGTAAATATATAGATTTCTTTGGCGTATAAATTGAGTTTAAATTGCTCAACAAAATCGACAGCATTGATATCAGGATTTTCAAGTGTTTCCTTCAATCTATTCAACCAACTTTCTAGTCCGCTTTCTTTTTCGCGACCATGTTTGTATTTAAAATGTGCTGCATACCCTTTTTCGGCTATTTCGTCCATACGTTTTGAACGAATCTGTACTTCAACCCATCTTCCTTTGGGTCCCATTACAGTAATGTGTAATGATTCGTAGCCTGTTGATTTAGGCTGAGAAATCCAATCTCTTAAGCGTTTCGGATTCGGACTAAAGCTATCAGTAACAATAGAATAAATTTTCCAAGCATTGAATTTTTCTTGAGATAATTCAGAATCATAGATAATTCTAATGGCAAATTTATCATAGACTTCATCATAAGTAACCGCTTGATTTAGCATTTTCTTTCTTATGGAGTAGATAGATTTAGTCCTTCCTTTTATCTCATAACCAAGTTTCTCTTTATCTAATGCAGTCTCTATATAATTAGAAAATTCTTCTATATATTTATTTTGTTGCTCCTTGCTTTCTTTGATTTTAGTTGAGATATCATTAAAAACTTCAGGTTCTGTATACTTTAAGCCTAAATCTTCAAGTTCAGTTTTTATATTATACAAACCTAGTCTATGTGCTAGTGGAGCATAGATATAAAGTGTTTCTGATGAAATTTTAAGTTGTTTGTGTTGTGGCATTGCATCCATCGTTTGCATATTGTGCAATCGATCGGCTATTTTTATCAGAATTACCCGTACATCATCATTCAATGTAAGTAACATTTTTCTGAAATTTTCTGCTTGAATAGAAACTTCTTGGTCTTTACTAAGTCTTGATATTTTTGTGAGTCCATTTACAATTCTAGCCACTGTTTCTCCGAAGAGACGCTCAATATCCTCAAAGGTATAATCGTCAGAATCTTCAACAACATCATGCAATAAAGCACAAGCAATAGAAGTAGCACCCAATCCTATTTCATTTGCCACAATATCTGCGACAGCTACAGGATGATAAATATAAGGCTCACCAGTTTTTCTACGCTGGTCTTTGTGAGCATCTACAGCCACCTCAAATGCTTTACGAATCAATTTTTTATCTTCTTTAGACAAGGTTTGATAAGTAGCACTCAACAAATCTTTATAGCGTTTGGCTATTTCTTTGTTTTCTTCTTCTTTTGTAGCGGTATATACCATAGATTAATAATCTCAGATTAAAAGTAATATAAAGATTTTTATTGAACAAACTTTGGCGTTGATTAAATCTAGGTAGCCTTTTGAGTACCAAACTATTTTAAAACCTTAGGTTGAACTCAGGTTAATAGTGATTCTACTCGTTGTAATAATGTAGGATGGGAATAATGCATAAAAACATAAGCTTTATGTGGCGTTAGATTGCTCAAGCTATTTTTTGA
>VAPK010669226.1_pt1 | contig 14248 bp, 15 predicted proteins | sample 3395031 | NCBI WGS metagenome assembly VAPK01 (sample SAMN08290443, study PRJNA428436) | hydrothermal vent metagenome | isolation source: Deep-sea hydrothermal vent chimney 1 | place: Pacific Ocean: Juan De Fuca Ridge | reverse complement strand
ATACTGACCGTACGTTGTTCATTGCTCTCGATCGCTTTTTTCAACGCACCTATATCAGGATGCACTATGCTCGAAATGATCGCGATGTTGGTCTTCTCATCAATTACCTCTACGGCAACGTTCTTTTGATTGTTAAGGGTGTTTCGCTCCTTGCTCAACGCACTTACACTTACCTTGATACTCTTGACCCCCACTGAATTAGCATTGATCAACGTATTGATTGCCCTGCTGCTATTTTCTTTGGATAACCTGACATTCTCCCGGTATACATTTTTTTCGTTAACGCTAACACTGACCATTGCAACAATATCGTCATTACCAGTATAGGAAACGTAGGCTTCAAGAGGGAATTTGTTTTTCAAAAATGCATATTTGTTGCTATTTACCTGCCCGATTCGTACATCTTCATATTGGGTGGTATCACCAAATGCAATGGCATATACGGGAAACTTCAATTGGCTCCCAAAATAGCCATAGTCCTCCCCTACGGTTTGGTTGCCATCGGTCAACATAACGATTGCGGTATTCGAATTCGAATACACATCTTTTAGAGAGGCAAGGGCTTTTGAGATGTTGGTGTTTTTTTTGTCGAACGAAAGACTATCCAATTTTTCTAAAGAGGTACCAAAGGTGTACTTTTCTAGATTAAAACGCTTTGAGACATCAGCGTTTCCTTCTATTTTACTCAAAAAAGACGCTACTTCGTTCTTTGTTTCCTCCATAGAGGATGAATTATCGGTAAGCACCACAAGGTTGACCTTTTCAACCGTATAGTCGTTTTTGGAAAACTTGGGATTGATTATCAATAAAAAAAGTCCGAACAAACCCAGAAAACGCAAAAAGGAAAGTAAAACACTTAGCCTCCCCTTTCTTTTGGTCTTGAAATAATATTGAAACAGGACCAATATCAATGCTACGATCGCAGCTATGATAATATAGAGTACTGTTTTTGTTTCCATAGGTATTCGGTGATGATTTTAGGTTGTGCAGTATTTGTTTGGTCGATATTCGAAGTAATTACGATAAATTATTTTAACAAATTATCGAGCACCAACCTTGATCAGGTAAGCATTCCGCCATCAACATTCAGTACTTGCCCTGTAATATATGCCGACAAATCAGAGGCGAGAAACAAGCAAGCATTGGCGATGTCTTCAGGCGTACCACCTCTTTTCAACGGGATTGCATTACGCCAGCCTTTTACCACTTCTTCGTCTAACTTGGCTGTCATTTCCGTTTCGATAAAGCCAGGGGCAATAGCATTGCAACGTATGTTTCTAGAGCCCAATTCTAAGGCTATGGACTTTGTAAAGCCAATCATTCCTGCCTTTGAAGCCGCGTAGTTGGCTTGACCGGCGTTACCTTTTACGCCCACAACACTGCTCATGTTGATGATAGCTCCTTTTCGCTGTTTCAAAAATGTTCGCTGTACCGCCTTGGTCATATTGAAAACGGACTTTAGATTGATTTCAATGACCTTATCAAAATCTTCTTCGCCCATACGCATCAACAAATTGTCTTTGGTGATCCCCGCATTGTTGATCAATACATCAATACCGCCAAAATCTTCCAAAACCTTGGCCACCAATGCTTCTGATTCGCTAAAACTAGCTGCATTGCTTTTGTAGGCCTTCGCCTTTATGCCTTTGGCAGACAGTTCTTTTTCGAGTTCTAGGGCTGGGGCTTCGCTTGAGCTATAGGTAAAGGCAACATTGGCACCGTGATCTGCAAAAACTTGGGCTATACCCATGCCTATTCCCCTACTTGCCCCTGTAATAATCACATTTTTTCCTTCTAACAATTTCATTTTTCAAGAGTTTGCACAGTTCTTTTTCAAAGATAGGTTTGTTTCGGATAAAGGCGAAAAAAAATCTTGTTTAAACTGAATTGTGCTCAGTTTAAACAAGATTTAACTTTCTTTATGCTTATAAAAAGGAGTGCCAGTCAACTACAATCACCCCATTACTTCTTTAACTTTTAGTCCGATTTCGGCTGGCGAATCGACTACGTGAATACCACATTCCCGTAAAATACGTTTTTTGGCCTGAGCCGTATCATCACTACCACCTACTATGGCACCTGCATGCCCCATTGTTCTACCTGCGGGTGCGGTTTCACCGGCGATAAAACCAATGACAGGTTTGGTGCTACCACTATTTTGGTACCACTGAGCGGCATCTGCTTCTAACTGCCCACCTATTTCCCCAATCATGACAACACACTTGGTTTCGGGGTCATTGATCAATAATTCAACAGCTTCTTTGGTCGTGGTCCCGATTATCGGATCGCCACCTATTCCGATCGCTGTTGTGATACCCAATCCTTGACGTACCACCTGATCAGCTGCCTCATAGGTCAGAGTACCCGACTTTGACACAATACCGACATTACCTTTTTTAAAGACAAAGCCCGGCATAATACCTACTTTGGCTTCTTCGGGAGTGATGATTCCCGGGCAATTAGGACCTATCAATCTACAGTCCCTATCTTTAATATAATTTGCGACCTTCACCATATCGGCTATAGGAATACCTTCGGTTATGGTTATAATTACTTTTATACCTGCATCTGCAGCTTCCATAATGGCATCTGCAGCAAACGCTGGTGGAACGAATATAATGGTCGTATCGGCTCCAACTTTTTCAACGGCATCGGTAACCGTATTGAAAACGGGTCTTCCCAAATGCTCTTGTCCTCCTTTTCCCGGAGTTACGCCCCCAACTACATTGGTTCCGTACTCGATCATTTGTTCGGCATGAAAAGTGCCTTCACTACCAGTAAAACCTTGCACAATGATCTTGGAATCTTTATTTACTAAAACGCTCATGTTTCAAGTTATTCGTTATGGATTAATGACTGTTTGGTTATTTACTTCTTTTAAACTGCTACATCGAAATTTACAACAAGGCACAAAAATATAGGTTTGAAAAGGATTTCCCTTTAATTATTCCTTCATTTTTTTCAATATTTCAGGAATCTTTTTAACGTAGGCCAATTGCTTCAATTTTTCACGAGATTCCTCAATGGGCGTTCCAAAATAGCTTTTGCCGCCAGCAACTGATTTCGTTACTCCTGTCTGCCCCATAATAACCGCTTTCTTACCTATTGTAATGCCACTGTTCGTGCCCACTTGCCCCCATATAGTAACTTCGTCTTCTATAATTACGCAGCCAGCAATGCCGGTTTGGGAAGCTATCAGGCATTTTTTGCCGATAACGGTATCATGCCCCACATGTACCTGATTATCTAACTTGGTATCTTTTTGAATGGTCGTATCACCTGTAACTCCTTTATCGATCGTGCACAAAGCCCCTATTTCAACATAATCTTCAAGTACCACACGCCCACCTGAGATCAATTTATCAAAGCCTTCGGGCCTGTTCTTGTAATAAAACGCATCGGATCCTAAAACCGAACCTGCGTGAATAGTGACATGGTTGCCAATTATACAATTATCGTAAATGGAAACGTTGGGGTGAATAAGGCAGTCTTTACCGATTACCACATTATTTCCTATATACACATTTGGCTGTATTACAGTATTTTGACCTATTTTAGCTGAAGTGGAAATTAAATCATTTGATTTCTCAAAAGGTCTAAAAAAATTGGTCAGTACATTGAAATCTCGAAAGGGGTCATCAGAAATCAACAGGGCTTTTCCGTCAGGACAATCCACCTGTTTATTGATTAAAATCACGGAAGCTTTACTGCCCAACGCCTTGTCAAAATACTTGGGGTGATCTACAAAAACGATATCGCCTTCGCCCACTACATGAATTTCGTTCATGCCCGTAACCTGAAAATCATCGGCACCTACATATTCACAACCGAGAATGGCCGCAATTTGTTTTAACGAATACGATTTAGGGAATTTCATGAATTCATTTTACTTGACACAGCAGGCTTATTCTTTTACGCGCTCCATATAAGCGCCTTTTTCAGTATCAACTTTGATTTTATCGCCCTCGTTGATGAATAAGGGTACGTTCACCTCTGCCCCTGTCTCGACCTTGGCAGGTTTTGTGGCATTAGTGGCTGTATTGCCTTTTACACCGGGTTCGGTATATGTGACTTCTAAGACTACGCTTGCGGGCATATCTACCGATAAGGGCATGCTATCTTCTGTATTGAAAAGAATTGTTACTACTTCACCTTCTTTTAACAAACCAGGGGCATCTAAGCTGCTTTTTTCAAGCGTAATCTGATTATAATCTTGGGTATTCATAAAATGAAAGGTATCTCCTTCTGCATAAAGAAACTGATATGAACGGGTTTCTACACGTACATCTTCGATTTTATGACCTGAGGAAAAGGTGTTGTCTATAACTTTGCCGGTCGTAACACTTTTTAACTTTGTTCGTACAAAAGCAGGGCCTTTACCCGGTTTTACGTGCAAAAACTCAATAATCTTAAAAATATCGTGGTTGTATCGAATGCACAATCCCTTTCTTATATCTGATGTTGATGCCATAATTAGTTTTAACTGTTGCTAAAATATCCTTTCATGATTCCCCTTTGTGAATCTCGTATAAATTGTAAAATCTCATCCCTTTCAGGTGTTGCTTCCATTTCGGCCTCAATAATACGAACGGCTTGGGTATTATTATAATTCTTCTGGTATAAAATACGGTAAATGCTCTGTATCTCACTTATTTTTTCAGACTTGAACCCTCGTCTCCGTAGTCCTACAGAATTAATACCTACATAGGAAAGTGGTTCTCTTGCAGCTTTTACATAGGGAGGAACGTCTTTACGAACCAAAGACCCCCCAGTTACAAAAGCGTGTTGCCCAACGGATACAAATTGATGTACGGCCACCAAACCCGCAAGAATTACATTGTCGCCAACTGTTACGTGTCCTGCCAAGGTTGAATTGTTTGAGAATATACAATTGTCACCCACCAAACAATCGTGGGCCACATGGCAGTATGCCATTATCAAGCAATTTTTACCGATAACCGTTTTCATTCTATCAGCAGTGCCTTTGTGAATGGTGGCACATTCTCTAATTGTTGTATTGTTACCGATGGTTACAGTCGTTTCCTCATCATTATATTTTAAGTCTTGAGGTGGAGCTGAAATTACAGCACCGGGAAAAATATTGCAATTTTTTCCTATTCTTGCCCCTTCCATTATGGTTACGTTCGAACCGATCCATGTACCGTCTCCTATCTTAACGTCATTGTGTATCGTCGCAAATGGCTCGACCACAACGTTTTTTGCAATTTTAGCTCCAGGATGTATATAGGCAAGGGGTTGATTCATCTTATGTTCTTTTTACTATTTGGGCCATCAATTCTGCTTCAGTGACCAGTTTATCATTGGCATAGGCGTAGGCTTGCATATGACAGATACCCCTTCTGATGGGAGATATCAAACTACAATGAAAAATCAAAGTATCACCGGGCACTACATTTCGCCTGAATTTTACATTGTCGATTTTCATAAAGAGCGTAAGGTAGTTTTCAGGGTCGGGTACAGTGCTCAATACAAGAATACCACCTGTTTGCGCCATGGCCTCTATTTGCAAGACTCCTGGCATTACTGGTGCTCCCGGAAAATGCCCAACGAAAAACGGCTCGTTCATGGTTACATTTTTCATGCCAACTACGTGGTTATCAGAGAGTTCTATAATTTTATCAATGAACAGGAACGGAGGCCTATGTGGTAACATATCCATTATTTGGTTAACATCCATCAATGGGGGTTTGCTCATGTCAAATTTTGGTACCTTATTACGTTTTTCCTCTTTTATGATCTTGGATAGTTTTTTTGCAAACTGGGTATTGACTAGGTGCCCGGGTTTGTTTGCAATCACCTTTCCTCTAATTCTAGTACCCGCTAAGGCCAAATCGCCAATAACGTCCAACAACTTGTGGCGTGCTGCTTCATTAGGCTGGTGAAGTGTTAGGTTATCCAAAATTCCGTTTGGTTTTACGGTGAGTTTTTTCTTGTCGAATGCTTTTTCAAGCCTCCTCATTGTTGATTCAGAAATCTCTTTGTCAACATATACAATGGCATTGTTCAGGTCACCTCCCTTTATCAGTCCGTTTTCCAATAGCATTTCCAATTCGTGCAAAAAACTAAAGGTTCGTGCATCGGCTATTTCAGTCTTAAAATCAGATAAGTTCTCTAAAGTGGCATTTTGGGTACCCAATACTTTGGTGCCAAAATCGACCATGGTAGTTACCTGATACGAATCTGCGGGAATAACCGTGATTTCACTTCCTGTAGTCGGATCTTTATATGATATGACTTCTTTGACCACATATTCCCTTCTATCGGCATCTTGTTCTTTAACACCAACAATATCAATGGCTTCAACAAAGTATTTTGACGAGCCATCCATAATTGGAGGTTCTGACGCATCAAGTTCTATGAGCACATTATCGATTTCCATACCTACCAAGGCCGCAAGAACATGCTCAGAGGTCTGAATCTTTACTTCGTTTTTCTCGAGATTCGTGCCTCGTTGGGTATTGACCACATAATTGGCATCAGCCTCAATAATAGGTTGTCCTTCTAAATCCATTCTTTTGAATGCATACCCATGATTTGCAGGGGCAGGTACGAATTTCATAGTTACGTCTTTGCCGGTATGAAGACCGACACCTTTTAAGATCACCTCTTTTGCGATGGTTCTTTGCTTCTTATTCGTTGTAGTCACTAGTTGTTTTTTTATCTAGTTCGTTAATTCGGTTTACTATGGTTGGTAAGTTTTTAAAGTGTACATACGACTTATTGTAGTCACCGTAATTCAAGGCAGGCGAGCCTTGAAGAATTTCATTGTCTTTCACGTTTCTACCAATACCTGATTGTGCCTGTATGCGAACGTTATCGCCAATAACTATATGGCCGACAATACCTACTTGACCACCGATCATACATCGTTTTCCGATTTTAGTAGAGCCTGCCACTCCTGTTTGTGCGGCAATCACCGTATGTTCGCCAATTTCAACATTATGTGCAATCTGTATTTGGTTATCCAGCTTCACTCCCTTTCTTAGAATGGTAGACCCCATTGTGGCCCTATCGATCGTGGTTCCTGCACCTACATCCACATCATTTTCTAAAATTACGTTTCCTGTTTGTGGAATCTTACTGAAAACACCTTCTTTATTCGGGGCAAATCCGAAACCATCAGACCCTATAATCGCTCCACTATGTATTACGCAATTATCGCCTATTTGGGTTTCTGAATAAATCTTTGCTCCTGAGAATACCATTACATTATTGCCGATGATCACGTTATCACCAATGTATACATTGGGATAGATTTTGACATCATCGCCCATTTTGACATTCATGCCCACATATGAAAAAGCCCCTAGATAAAGGTTATCGCCATAAGAAGCACTTTCCGACAAAAAAACTGGCTTCTCTAGACCTGTCTTCGTATTTTTCGCCCCATCGTAATATTCCAATAATTTTGAAAACGATTCGTAGGCATCATCTACTTTGATAAGTGTGGTGACCAAATTCTGTTCAGGAACAAAATCTTTGTTCACAATAGTGACCGACGCCTTGGTAGTGTATATAAAAGGTGTGTACTTAGGATTTGCCAAAAAGGTCAAAGATCCCTTTTCGCCCTCCTCGATCTTGGCTAGTTTATGAACGGCAATTTCAGGGTTTCCTTCTACCTCACCCTCTAAAATGTCCGCAATCTGGCCTGCTGTGAAAATCATGAACACAAAAGTAAGAAAATAAGTTAATAGATTTCAACTATATACAATACTACCAAAAATAATATACAATCCCTTTGACGAAAAGTAGTCTAAAAAGTCATGCCTTTCAATAAGGGGTATTAAACCGGATTTTTCGGATAGCAGATATAATATTTGACAACCGCTTTGGAGAGGGCCACAAGATTTAGATGATCCGAGGCCTCTGCAACATCGACGATCTTACCGTCTTTTTTTAGAATATTGATATTTTGCCGATTGGCATCGTATGCCCTGTTTTCAATCTTACCTGTGAAAACAAAATACCGTGTTTCTTCATCTGAAATACCATACTCCTTTTTGAACCGGCCAAATTGTTTTTCAAAAACGCCGGCTTCAATAGGCTTGTTCTTAAGTTTTACTTTCAAAAGCTTTCTGTTGATTACCATCTGGCATAATCGAGACAGCACAAAATCATCATGGTGCTGCCACATCTTTATGGCCGCCAAGATATCAACATCGTCTAATTGCGCAAAGAATTCCAATACATCTGCATTGAAATTTTCTTTATCGATCTTGTTGGTCATAAAAAAAAGCAAAGCACCTTTGCAATCGAGCTCTTTGCCGTTCTTTAAAAGTTCTTTTGCCCGTTTGAGTATTCTAATCAACAATTGCTCGGCGATAATACCCGTTTTGTGCAAATACACCTGCCAGTACATAAAACGTCTTGCCATTAAAAATTTTTCTACCGAATAAATTCCCTTTTCCTCTACAACAAGTTCACCATTGACAACGGTCAACATGGTCAGTAAGCGTTCTGAGCTTATATTCCCCTCGGCAACTCCCGTATAAAAACTATCTCGTTTTAGATAGTCCATTCGATCCATATCCAATTGACTTGACACCAACTGGTTTAAGAACTTTTTTGGGTACTCCCTCTTAAAAATTTGAATGGCAACCGTTAAACTTCCCTTAAACCTTTTGTTCAGGTTTTCCATAAACAAAAGCGAAATATACTCGTGGCTCACACCTTCAACAATGCTGTTTTCCATAGCATGTGAAAACGGGCCATGGCCGATATCATGAAGCAGAATTGCACACAAAAGTGCCTGTTCTTCTTCTTCTGTTATTTCAATGCCTTTAAAACACAGCTCTTTTATGGCCTGTTGCATGAGGTACATGCTTCCGATCGCATGGTGAAATCGGGTGTGGTGCGCCCCCGGATATACCAAATATGAAAGGCCCATTTGAGAGATTCTCCGTAACCGTTGAAAGTATTGATGTTCGATAAGGTCGAAAATCAGCGCAGAGGGAATTCGAATAAATCCGTAAATTGGATCATTGAAAATCTTTAGCTTGTTTGATTTCATGAAATAGTGGCTTTGTGATAGTAATACTGCAAAGTTATTAAAAGCAATAGTATCTTAGCCAAGAGTTAGATCATTATCAAAATGGCGCCATACTATTTTCGAACAGATTTTGATATCAAAACCAGGATTGGAGCGATTTTTATTTGAAAATCAATTTGCCAATCCATTAATCTGATTTACCGAATGAACAAAATAACGATTCTTTGGGTCGATGATGAAATCGATCTTTTAAAGCCACATATAATTTTTCTACAAGGAAAGAATTACGATGTGATTACTTGTAAAAGTGGCCAAGAAGCCTTAGATGAACTATCACAGTCTAGAGTTGATATTGTTTTCTTGGATGAAAATATGCCGGGCATCTCAGGCCTAGAAACCTTGAACGAGATCAAGATCTTGAATTCTTCGCTTCCGGTCGTGATGATAACCAAAAGTGAGGAGGAAGCTATCATGGAGGAAGCTATAGGATCTAAGATAGCCGACTATCTTATCAAACCTGTGAATCCGAATCAGATTTTACTTTCCCTAAAGAAAAATTTGGATCATTCTCGTTTGGTGTCTGAAAAAACAACGTCAAATTACCAACAGGAATTTAGAAAAATCGCTATGGACCTCTCTATGGCCAATAGCTATGATGAATGGTCGGACCTGTACAGAAAATTGATCTATTGGGAAATGCAATTAGAGGAAATCGAAGATTCAGGTATGTTCGAAATTCTTGAATCGCAAAAGATAGAGGCCAATAACCAATTCGGAAAATTTGTAGAAAACAATTATGCAGATTGGTTCAGTGATATGACCGGGCCCGTCATGTCGCACACCCTTTTCAAAGAATGGGTGATGCCCGAGCTGAAAGATACACCTACCCTATTGGTGGTCGTTGATAATCTACGGTATGATCAATGGCTCGCTTTTGAGGGTATCGTAAATACGTTTTATAAAAAGACCAAAGAAAAATCATATTTGAGCATTCTACCTACGGCAACACAGTATGCCCGAAACGCCATATTCTCAGGCTTAACCCCTTTGGATATGGAAAAAAAATATCCTAATTGGTGGAAAAACGATACTGATGAGGGAGGAAAGAACCTGTTCGAAGATAAGTTTTTAGGTGAGCAATTAAAGCGTTTGGGACTTGACCTGAAATGGGAATACCATAAGATCACCAGCCTACGTCAAGGCAAAAACCTGTCACAAAATTTCAAGGGCCAGAAAGACAATGACCTTACGGTCATCGTTTATAATTTTGTGGATATGCTCTCACATTCAAAAACCGAAATGGATGTTATTAAAGAACTGGCCTCTAATGACAAAGCATACCGCTCGCTTACGCAAAGCTGGTTCAAAAACTCGCCTTTGTTGGAAATCATTCAACAAGCACAGACTTTGGGCATGAAATTGATTATCACCACAGATCACGGCACCATTAACGTAAAGCAACCTTCAAAAGTAATCGGAGATAAGGAAACCAGCTTAAACCTTCGTTACAAGACAGGTCGCAGTCTGACCTATGAACAAAAAGAAGTCTTAGAAGCAAGAGATCCGCGGAGTATTCATTTACCCAGTATCAATATGAGCAGTTCTTTTATTTTCGCCAAAAACGATTTTTTCTTTGCTTACCCTAACAACTACAATCATTATGTTAGTTATTATCGCAATAGTTACCAACATGGTGGGGTTTCGTTAGAAGAGATGATTATACCTTTTGTAGTACTTGAGCCCAAATAGACCTTCTTCTTTATATGAAAACCAAATATACCGAGGATCTAATTCAAGAAGTCGCAAAACAACTTCTTCAAAAAACAAAATCAAAAACCCTATGCTTTTATGGCGAGATGGGATCGGGCAAGACTACCTTGATCAAAGCATTGGTCAATGCACTTGGTGGAACAGATACTGTGACTAGTCCGACTTTTGGCATTGTTAACGAATATCATTTGGGGCAAGGCGGGGTCTTGGGCTACCATTTTGATTTTTATCGCCTTAATGACGAAAGTGAGGCCTTGGATCTAGGTCTTGAAGATTATTTTGCTCAAGACGTTTGGATTTTCATCGAGTGGCCTGAAAAAATAAAACCTTTCCTTCCTGTAAATACTACTGATATCCATATTGAGATCGTTGACCCTATTACAAGAAAAATCTCATTCTAAAAACTCATCGGGCACACTTAAAAACAACATCATCACCATTTTTTTATCAGAGTGAAATCTTCGACGAACTGCAAAAACATCGACGAAACGAATCTTTTTTCGGTTGAAATACATCATTTAACATTTAAAATCGAATTAATCAGATTGAAAATTCTATTTTTGTTAAAATTTTTGTCAAACCCCTAATCCTATTAATTTATGAAAACGAATACCAAAAAGTTTATGTTTGGCCTATTGGCATGTGTAACTTTACTAGCGGTTTCTTGTGAGCCCAATACCACGGCAGAAGAAGATAGTCTATACAATACAGAGAGTGTAGATGGCAATAAGATTAAAATACCAAAAAACGGATAGTCTACACCTAACAAAGTAATTACAAAGGGGCAAATATACTATTTGCCCCTTTTTTTTGTTATGGTTTTACCCTTGTTATCAACGAAGCCCTATACTCTTTTTATCTGATACACAACATTTTGGTACTTATATTCCAATTCTGTATATTTAATAGTTCATATAAAAAGGGGTGAAACACTGAAATAAGTTGTTTTAAAAGGAGTTTTGGCAACATTTAATCTTTTAATGAGCTTAACACTAAAGTGAAAAAAGCGGAACCAACACAAAAGAATTCAAAAAAAATCAAAGCACGTAGTATTTTGATCGGAAGTGTTGTGGCCGTACTGATTGCAATAACACCGTATCTCTTTTATTCTTACGAGTACTTTCCGAACGGGCCCATCTTTAAAACTTGGCTGTTTACCTACGAAAGTAAATATCAAGAAAGTGTCTCACTTGCCATGTGGATCTATCTTGGCAAATTGATTCCGCTATCATTATTGGTTTTGTGGTTTTTCACTTGCAAACATTGGTGGTACCATATTATTCTTATTCCCATGGCCATGTATGTATTTCAACTGGTCTCTCTCTTTGTTGAAGACACTGCATACTTTGACGAAGTAGAAATCTATTGGATGATTCCGATTATGTTGACCATAGTTCCGTTCGTGTATTTAATCAGGTTAAAACTATTTGACAAGCATGTTCTAGGAATTGATTTAGAAGCGATGGATGCAGAGCTTGAAGCCCTCAAAAAAAATAAACTTTTTGATAAAAACGCGGTGTTCGAAGAAAAGACCAAAACGGTCGAATACCTGTCTTTCTCTGAAAAGTTGAACCATTGGTTTTCTACCGGAAACTTAGAGTTTATTTTCAGACAATTTCAAAATAATTTAAAAACTTGGCTACATCTGAACTTCTAGTTTCATTATAAACACCGAGGTTATCGTTAGTGGGCACACCCGCTTCATAAACTTTTAAGGCCTCCTATTTTTTCTTGTTTATTCTTTTCATTTAAAAATCGTAATTTTGAGATTAATGGTGAAACCATTAACCAGAATATCAATTCATGAGCCAACCCACCTCTCCCTTTAGCAAGCAACAATTGCTTCCGCAAGAAGAAACCCTTGAAGTCTTAAGAAAGAAAGGGTCATTGTTCATTGGTGTTCCCAAAGAAAACCAATATCAAGAAAAACGTATATGCCTTACCCCTGATGCCGTGAATGCCATCACGTCAAACGGGCATCGTATATTGATCGAAGCAGGTGCTGGTGAGGGAGCGTTTTATTCTGACTTGGAATACACAAATGCAGGTGCGGAAATCACGAAAGACACAAAAAAGGTTTTTTCTTGTCCGTTGATTTTAAAAGTGGCTCCCCCTACCTTTGCCGAGATTGAATTGATAAACCCTCAGAGTACGATTATTTCGGCCTTGCAGATAAAGACTCAATCAAAAAAGTATTTTGAGGAAATCGCTCTCAAACGAATTACCGCCATGGCTTTTGAATATATCAGAGATGAGGATGGCAAGTACCCCGTTGTACGTTCATTAAGTGAGATTGCGGGAATATCTTCTGTGCTGATCGCTTCTGAAATTTTGGCCGCCACAAATGATGGCAACGGACTCATGTTCGGTAATATCAGTGGAGTGCCTCCTATAGAAGTGGTTATTATAGGCGCAGGTACCGTTGGGGAATTTGCAGCTCGATCGGCCATTGGCCTTGGAGCGAATATCAGATTGTTCGACAATTCGATTACAAAATTGCGCAACATACAAACCAACCTCTCACAAACCATTTACACCTCTACGGTTCAACCCAAAAATTTATTAAAGGCTCTAAAGCGATGTGACGTTGCCATTGGTGCCACCCGAGGAAAAGATAGATCCCCCGTTATCGTATCGAGTACCATGGTAGAAAACATGAAAAAAGGTGCGGTTATCATTGATGTAAGTATTGATATGGGCGGATGTTTCGAAACCAGTGAAATTACGAGCCATGAAAAACCCACAACTGAAAAATTTGGGGTCATTCATTATGCCGTACCCAATATTCCTTCAAGATACCCAAAAACGGCATCGATTTCAATAAGTAATATCTTTACGCCCTACCTTCTAAAATTAGGTGAAGATGGTGGACTTGAAAATTCACTTCGTTTTGACAAAGGTCTTCGAAGTGGGTTGTATATGTACCATGGCATTTTAACGAACAAATCTGTTGGTGAATGGTTCGATTTACAATACAGTGATATCAACTTTCTTATTTTTTAGTATGGGTCTTTTTGATGCTTCATTTTTCAAACGCTTGGGCTTCTATATGATCGGCCTATCAGTCGGTATAATTTTCTTAGCGATCTTCTTGAAAAAAAAATCAGAGGAGACAGGTGTGTATTTCTGTTACTTTCCTAATTGTAGAACATTAAAGGATATTAGATCAAAACCTATTTCTTATTCTGAAGAGGTGCAAAAACTATTTCAAAACAAACAATTGGATTCTGTTGACATCGCTTATTTCTTAAATGAAGGAGAGGTCGATTTCGGTAAGAGTGATACAAAATCGGTTCCGTGTAAAACCTATATTATCGAGGGACTGGTCAAAGAAAAAGAAGCTTCAATGAAAGTTGAAAACTGTCCAGAAAAAGTACTGGTGCAACATATTGATTTTTAGTATTATTTTATCGTACTAGGACGGAGACCCATTTAACCAAGTGCCTGAATTCAAATTTTCCTTCTTTT
>VAPK010403304.1_pt1 | contig 14250 bp, 28 predicted proteins | sample 3395031 | NCBI WGS metagenome assembly VAPK01 (sample SAMN08290443, study PRJNA428436) | hydrothermal vent metagenome | isolation source: Deep-sea hydrothermal vent chimney 1 | place: Pacific Ocean: Juan De Fuca Ridge | reverse complement strand
TTCTGGAGCTACCTGCTTGATCGTACGTCGAATGCGAAACAGATTCCTCCAATGGCGGATATTCTTCAAGCTGCTGCCTGTGGATAATGAGAAGTTACAAAATATTAACTTAACGGTTGTTTATGCTAAAATTAGCAATTAATTATCTATTCACTAAACACTCTTAAATCAGGTAAAAAATATGGCTTTTGTAGTCACAGAAAATTGTATTAAATGTAAATTTACAGACTGCGTAGATGTCTGTCCGGTTGATTGCTTCCATGAAGGCCCTAACTTTTTAGTCATTGACCCAGAAGAATGTATTGATTGCACTTTGTGCGAACCTGAGTGCCCCGCTAATGCGATATATGCGGAAGATGAGCTTCCAGAAGGACAAGAGGCTTTTATTCAAATCAACGCTGATTTAGCCGCAAAGTGGCCGGTAATTACCGAAGTCGGTGATGCACTGCCTGACGCAGATGAGTGGAACGGAAAACCCGACAAATTAAAGTTACTTGATCAATAACTTCAAGTTTTCATAACGTATAAAAAAACCGGCAATTGCCGGTTTTTTTGCTTACAGGTTGGCTAGTTACTCATTATCTTCTACAGCGCCTTCAGGTTCAGGACGATCTACCAATTCAACATAAGCCATGGGTGCAGAATCTCCTGACCTAAACCCACATTTTAATATTCTTAGATACCCACCCGGCCTTGTTGCGTAGCGAGGCCCTAACTCATTAAACAGCTTCGTTACTATTCCACGATCTCTAAGCCTGGAAAAAGCTAGGCGCCTTTTTGCGACGGTATCTTCTTTCGATAGAGTAATTAGTGGCTCTACTATACCACGTAGTTCTTTTGCTTTTGGCAAGGTAGTTTTAATAAACTCATGCTGGAACAAAGAAACAGCCATATTACTAAAAAGCGCTTTACGATGACTGCTGTTTCTGTTGAGTTGTCTACCTGACTTACGATGTCTCATTATCGTGACCTTAAATAATATATTAAAAATTTACTTGTGCTTGTTCAACTAGATTCTCAGGAGGCCAGTTTTCAAGACGCATTCCAAGCGATAACCCTTTTAAAGCGAGTACATCTTTTATCTCGGTAAGGGATTTCTTTCCTAAGTTGGGCGCTTTAAGTAGCTCAACCTCAGTGCGTTGAATCAGATCGCCGATGTAAAAAATATTCTCGGCTTTCAGACAGTTTGCTGATCTTACTGTTAACTCTAAATCATCAACAGGGCGAAGTAAAACTGGGTCAAATTTTTCTTCTTCATCTTCGACTTCTTCTGGCGCTTGTTCAGCCACCTTTTCAAAATCTACGAATACAGATAGCTGATCATGTAATATGGTAGCAGCTTGTTTGATCGTCTGTTCAGGATCTACTGTACCATTAGTTTCCATTTCAATGATCAATTTATCCAAGTTTGTTCGCTGATCAACACGAGTGCTTTCAACACTATAAGCAACCTTAACAACTGGACTATATAGAGCATCTACCTGTAAAGCACCTACTATATTTGATTCATCACTTTCTGCGCGCATGCTGACAGGAACATATCCACGCCCACGTTTAACATGTATCTTGATTGAAAGCTCACCAGAATCCGTTAAATTTGCGATTACTAACTCTGGATTTATAACTTCAACATCATGTGGGAGATCTATATCTGCAACGGTAACAGGACCCGGCCCCTTTTTACTAATAAGTAATTCTGCTTCGTCTCTAGAATGCAAAATCAAAGCAAGTCCTTTCAAATTCAATAGGATATCTATTACATCTTCCTGAACACCATCGATTGCAGTATATTCGTGTTCCACACCCTCTATTTCTACATCAGTGACAGCGCACCCAGGAATAGACGCCAATAAAACTCTTCGTAATGAGTTACCTAATGAATGGCCGAAACCGCGCTCCATGGGTTCAATGACTATTCTGGAATGATTAGGCGATTTATTTTCTACTTCGACTAAACGAGGCTTAAGCAAACCCGTAATTGCACTATGCATTTAGTATCCTCAACGCAGTTTTATTATTTAGAATACAGCTCGACTACCAGCTGTTCATTAATATCAGTTCCTAAATCTACTCGTTCTGGTAATGATTTAAAAATTCCAGATAAATCTTTAGCGCTTACTTCCACCCATGCCGGAAATCCATATTGCTCTGTTACATTCAAGGCATCAACGACTCGCTGTTGTTTTTTTGATTTTTCTCTAATCGAAACAACATTTCCAACCACAACCTGATATGAGGGAATGTTTGTTATTTTATCATTTACCAATATGCTTTTATGACTAACTAACTGCCTTGCTTCTGCCCTAGTAGCTGCAAATCCCATACGATAAACAACATTGTCTAGTCGCCCTTCTAGCAGGTTCAGCAAATTTTCACCAGTCGATCCTTTCTTCTGTGCAGCTGACTTATAATAATTTCTAAATTGTTTTTCAAGGATACCGTATATTCTACGCAATCTTTGTTTTGCTCTAAGTTGTAATGCGTAATCGGAATTCCTAGTACGCCGGGTACCATGCTGCCCTGGAGGTTGATCCAGTTTACATTTACCTTCTAAAGATTTACCCCTACTTTTAAGTAAAAGATCAGTGCCTTCACGACGACTTAATTTACAGGTAGGACCGAGATATCTTGCCATTCTTTGCTACTCCAGAATTCTATACGCGACGTTTTTTTGGAGGACGACAACCATTATGAGGTATGGGCGTCACATCAGTTATATTATTAATTTTGAACCCTAAATTATTTAAAGAGCGAACTGCAGACTCTCGCCCAGGGCCAGGACCTTTAATCATAACATCAAGGTTTTTCATGCCATGTTCGATAGCAACAGTTCCCGCTCTTTCCGCAGCGATTTGAGCAGCAAATGGAGTACTTTTCCTCGAACCACGAAATCCAGACCCACCAGAAGTGGCCCAAGATAATGCATTACCTTTACGGTCAGTGATAGTTATAATTGTATTATTGAAGGTTGCATACACATGGGCAATACCATCTGCAACTTCTTTCTTTACTCTTTTTTTGGTTCGGCTTGGACTTGCCATTTATTACACCTCTATGGAATATCTATTTTCTAATTGGCTTGCGAGGACCTTTTCTGGTTCTTGCATTAGTTCTTGTCCGCTGCCCTCTTAAAGGCAAACCACGACGATGCCTGATACCTCGGTAACAACCCAGATCCATCAAGCGCTTTATATTCATAGAGACCTCACGACGAAGATCTCCTTCAACTGTCATTTTAGCAACTAAACTACGGATTTTTTCCAGCTGCTCTTCTGACAATTCTTTTATTTTTACAGAGGGAGCAATCCCTACTTCATTACAGATCTCGTTAGCTGTTACACGACCGACTCCGTATATTGATGTTAATGCAATTTCTGCATGTTTCTGATCTGGTATATTAATACCGGCAATACGCGCCATTTAGATACTCCTCCAGCTACACTCTATAAAATGCAAACCAACTATTATAGCTTCTTTCATATTAAATACAATTATTTTTCTTAAACCCGAAAATTCTTACGACTTATAATTCACAGTTTATAGTTATAGAATGCGAAATGAATCCCGCAGTAAACACTACTAGGTAACTTCCGTCTAAAACAAAAAGCGTGACTTTTTTTAACCTTGCCTTTGTTTATGCCTGCCATCCTTACAAATGACCCTAACAACTCCCTTTCTTTTAACTACCTTACAATTCCTACAGATTTTCTTTACAGATGCACGTACTTTCACAGCTCACTCCACTATTTGTATTTTGCTATTATCTTTTTAAATTAGCTTTCTTCATTAGTCCATCGTATTGTTGGGACATTATATGGGTTTGCATCTGGGATATAAAATCCATAACCACTACAACAATAATCAATAAAGAGGTGCCTCCAAAATAAAAGGGCACGTTCCAATAGACAATTAGAAATTCAGGTAGCAAACAAACAGACGTTATATAAAAAGCTCCAACTAAAGTTAGCCTAGTCATAACTTTGTCGATATAAGCAGTTGTCTGCTGACCAGGCCGGATTCCTGGCAAAAAAGCGCCGGACTTTTTTAAGTTATCAGCTGTTTCTTTAGAATTAAACACCAAAGCAGTGTAAAAAAAACAGAAAAATATAATCGCTGCTGCATAAAACATGACATATACAGGCTGACCTGGCGATAATGTCGTTGCTATATCCTGTAACCAGCTAAACCCTTCCGCATTACCGAACCATCCAGCAATTGTAGCGGGAAATAAGATAATACTTGATGCAAAAATGGGGGGTATTACGCCGGCCATATTTAATTTAAGGGGTAAAAAACTACTCTGCCCTGCGAACATCCGTCGACCTTGCTGACGTTTTGGGTAATTAATAATAATACGCCTCTGTCCGCGCTCAACAAAAACCACTAGAGCAGTTACGGCAACAGCTAATAAAAATAAAACAATGACAAAAGCTCCATTTAATTCACCGGTTCTTGCCAATTCCAGTGTTCCTCCAATTGCAGACGGTAATCCTGCAACAATACCAGCAAATATTATAAGTGATATTCCATTGCCAATTCCTCTTTCAGTAACCTGCTCCCCTAGCCACATTAAAAATATAGTGCCAGTAACTAAAGTTATTGCGGTAATCACTATAAAACTCACACCCGGATTTACTACTACTGACAAGCCCCCGGCAGTTTGATTTGATAATGCAATTGAAATACCTATCGCTTGGAACGTCGCGAGCACAACAGTACCGTACCTAGTATATTGAGAGATTTTTTTCCTACCAGATTCACCCTCTTTTTTCATTTGTTCAAACTTTGGTATAACAACAGTCATCAATTGCATAATAATTGATGCCGATATATAAGGCATAATACCAAGTGCAAAAAGACTAAACCGCTTTAAGGCTCCTCCAGAAAACATATTAAACATGTCTAGGATTGAACCTTCTTGTTGTTTAAACATAAGAGCCAAAGCATTTGGATCAATACCCGGAACAGGTATATGCGCTCCAACTCGATAAACAAAAAATGCACCCAATACAAAAAACAAACGGGAAATAAGTTCCGAATGTTTACCTGTATTCATTTTCATTTGTGCTGCAGAAGTACTCACCTGTTTATGCCTCGATTTTTCCGCCAGCGGAGATTATTGATTTTTCAGCACCAGCTGTTACCTTAATACCTTTAACCGTAATAGGTTTGTCAATGTTTCCTGATTTAATGATTTTTGCAGTTTTGGTAAAAGCAGGTACTATATTTTTGGAAACCAATATTGCCATATCAATCACGTCCTGGCCCATGTTATTGAGTTCACTTAACCTAACCTCAGCTGAGTATTTTTTCTTTCTGGAATTAAAACCTACTTTAGGCAATCTTCTCTGCAAAGGCATTTGACCACCTTCAAAACCAACTTTGTGAAAACCTCCACTTCTTGATTTTTGACCCTTATGCCCCCGACCGCAGGTTTTACCTAGTGTAGATCCGATTCCTCTGCCAACTCGCTTTGCAGGTTTCCTGGATCCAGCGGCTGGCTGTATTGAATTTAAATGCATTAGACTTCCTCGACTTTTAGCATATAGGAAATTTTATTAATCATGCCACGATTTTCTACAGTGTCTAAAACCTGAACTGTTTGGTTTATCTTTTTTAGTCCCAGCCCTGTTAAACAAGCTTGATGTTTTTTTAAACGACCATATTTACTTTTCGTCATGGTCACAGATATTGTTTTTTCAGCCATGCTATTTATCCGGTGATTTCGTCAACAGTAAGCCCACGTTTAGCCGCAACTTGCTTAGCATTACGCATATCAGTCAAACCGTTTATCGTTGCTCTGACGACATTAATGGGATTGTTAGTACCAATACATTTAGCAAGAACATTATTAACACCGACCACTTCAAATACAGCACGCATAGCTCCACCAGCAATAATACCTGTACCTTCGGATGCTGGCTGCATATAAACTTTTGCGGCACCAGTTGTAGCCATTATTGAATATTGTAAAGTACCATCTTTTAATGTTACTTTATGCATATTTTTTCTTGCTTGTTCCAATGATTTCTGGATGGCAATGGGTACTTCACGAGCTTTACTTACCCCATAACCGATTCGGCCATCCCCATCACCCACAACTGTAAGTGCTGTAAAACCGAATACTCGTCCACCTTTTACTACTTTTGCAACCCTTCTTACTGAAACAAGTTTTTCTTGTAAGCCATCAGAATTATCGCGAGCAGGTGCTGTTGCCATTATTTTCCCCTAAAATTTTAAACCAGCTTCTCGTGCTGCTTCAGCTAATGCTTTAACACGACCATGATATTTAAATCCAGAGCGATCAAATGCCACTTCTGAAATTCCTGCTGCTAAGGCCTTTTCTGCAACATCTTTGCCTACGGCACTTGCAGCTGCGACATTACCTGTATGTCCTGCCGATGCCTTGATGTTTGCAAGGTTTGTAGATGAGCTAGCAATCGTTGTCTCTCCGTCACTACTTATTACCTGAGCATATATATGCTGCGAGGTTCTATGCACAGTAAGCCTGGTAATACCATTTTTTTTAATTTTACTCCGCAGTTTCAGAGCACGTTTTAAGCGGGATGATTTTTTATCTATCACTTTTCAACCTATTTCTTTTTAGCATCTTTTCTTACAACATATTCGTCGCTATATCTGACACCTTTACCTTTATAAGGTTCAGGCGGCCTATATGACCGAATCTTCGCTGAGACCGCACCAACCATTTGTTTATCTATGCCTTTGACAATAATCTCTGTCTGGCTTGGCGTTTCGATAGTAATACCATCAGGTATTTTATAATCAATAGGATGAGAGAAACCCAAGGTTAAATTTAACACCTTGCCTTTGACTTGTGCTCTATAACCTACACCAATCAAAGTAAGCTTTTTTTCAAAACCCTGTGAAACGCCAGTTACCATATTATTAACGATGGCACGAGCTGTTCCCGCTTGGGCTCTAGCTTGCTTATCTTGTTGATCCCATTGCACCTTTATTACATTATCATTTATTTCAAGGTTCACAGCCTGATGTATACGTTGTGATAACTCACCATTTGAGCCTTTCACAATCATATTCTCCCCATCAATTTTTACTTCCACTCCTTTTGGAATGGTAATTGGACTATTAGCTACTCTTGACATTGAATCAGCCTATTAATTTAACAAACAGTACAGATAATTTCACCACCATACCCCATAGAACGAGCAGCTCTATCAGTCATAACACCTTTTGATGTTGATACAATGGCAGTACCCAAACCACCCATAATCTTGGGTAATTCATCTTTCGATTTATATATCCTTAATCCGGGTTTACTTATTCTTTTAACATTTTCAATAACTGGCGCACCTTTGTAGTACTTTAGAACTACAGTCATTTCACATTTTGCATTCTTTTCTTCGGTACTAAAGTCATTAATATAGCCTTCTTCCTTTAGTACTATTGCAATAGCTACTTTTAACTTAGATGATGGCATTTTGACATTTCCCTTACCTACTGCCTGGCCATTTCTAATGCGTGTCAACATATCAGCTACTGGATCAGTCATACTCATTATTTTTCTCCTAATTCCTCAAACTACCAGCTTGCTTTAACTAAACCGGGTACATCTCCCCGCATTGTTGCTTCTCTTAATTTATTTCGACCCAAACCAAACTTACGATAAAAGCCATGAGGTCGCCCTGTGATATTACAACGATTTCTTAACCGTGAAGAGCTTGAATCTCTTGGTAACTTTTGCAATTGCAAATTTGCGGTTTCTTTATCTTCAAAAGTAGCGTTTGGATCTCTGATAATTTCCTTCAAAGCCGCTCTTCTTACTTTATATTTGTCTACCAATTTATTACGCTTGTGTTCACGCGCTATCATTGATTTTTTAGCCATAACCTTAACCTTAACTTTTGAATGGAAAATTAAATAGCTTTAATAAAGCTAGACCTTCTTCATTGTTTTTTGCAGTTGTAGTAATAGATACATCAAGTCCACGAATCGTATCGATTTTATCGTAATCAATTTCTGGAAAAATAATTTGTTCTTTTACACCCATCGTATAATTACCACGACCATCAAAACTTTTTGGACTCATTCCCCTAAAGTCTCGTACACGAGGGATTGAAATATTAATAAGCCGATCTAAAAATTCATACATCCGGGCACTTCTCAAAGTGACCTTACAGCCAATTGGCATATCATCACGAATTTTAAATCCAGCTATGGATTTTCTCGCTATTGTTACGATAGCTTTCTGACCTGCTATTTTTTCCATATCACTAACTGCTGCCTGCATGGTCTTTTTATCAGCTACCGCTTCACCAACACCCATATTCAAGGTAATTTTAGTGATTTTTGGAGCTTCCATCATTGACTTGTACCCAAACTGCTTCATCAATGCAGGCAATACTTTTTCTTTATATTCTTTCTGTAATCTTGCCATGATTAAATTTCACACCTATGCATCAATTGTTTCATTGTTCGATCTAAAAAACCTAACTTTTCTTCCATCTTCCAGTGTTTTAATACCCACTCGATCTGCTTTTTGGGTTTCAGGATTATAGAGTCCTACATTAGAAATATGTATAGGCATGTCTTTATCGATAATCCCGCCGGTAATTCCAGCATTTGGGTTAGGCTTTTGGTGCTTTTTTACTCGATTAACACCCTCAACCAGCACTTTATCAGACAAAAGCTTTATGATTTTGCCTTGTTTACCTTTGTCTTTGCCTGTTAAGACAATAACTTCATCACCTTGTTTTAATTTTTGCATATGGCACCAATAATCTATAACACTTCCGGAGCAAGAGAGATAATCTTCATAAAATTTTCGCCTCGTAACTCTCTCGTCACAGGTCCAAAAATCCTAGTTCCCAATGGCTGTAATTGGGCATTGAGGATAACTGCAGCATTACCATCGAATCGTATCACTGAACCATCTGGTCTACGTACACCTTTTTTTGTCCTAACAACTAACGCATTGTGTACTTCACCTTTTTTCACTCTACCACGAGGGATCGCATCTTTGATACTTACCTTGATAATATCGCCAATCCCTGCATAGCGTCTGTGTGAACCACCCAACACCTTAATACACATGACCCTTTTTGCACCGCTATTATCGGCAACGTCAAGGCTTGTTTGCATCTGAATCATGATTTAATTCCCAACTATCTTAAAAATCTATTTGTTTGCGCTCTCGACGATCTCAACCAATTTGAAGGTTTTATTCTTTGACATTGGCCTGCATGAGGTAATAGTCACAATATCTCCTTCTTGGCATTGGTTTTGTTCGTCATGAGCAAATAATTTTGAGGAGCGTTTAATATATTTTCCATATACAGGATGCTTAAACGTACGCTCCACAGACACAGTAATGGTCTTATCCATTTTATTACTGACAACGGAGCCACTAATTGTTCTTAGTTTTTTAGTATCATCACTCATGAGTCATTACTCGCCATTTCATTTACTATGGTTTGAACTCGCGCAATTTCACGCCTTACTTTTTTTACCTGATCAGGTTTTGCAAGCTGCCCAGTACCTTTCTGTATACGTAAATTAAATTGCTCACGTGATAATTCAGTCAGCATAGTTTGCAGTTCATCTTTACTTTTTTGACGTAATTCGCTTGCTTTCATTACATTACCGTCCGCGTTGCAAATGTAGTTTTAACTGGAAGTTTTGCTGCTGCTAACTTAAAAGCTTCACGAGCCAACTCTTCAGGAACCCCTTGAATCTCATATAACATAGTTCCAGGCTTTATTTGAGCAACCCAATATTCAACACTCCCTTTCCCTTTACCCATTCTAACTTCCAATGGTTTTTTGGTAATTGGCTTGTCGGGAAATACTCTTATCCATAGCTTCCCACCTCTTTTTACATGCCTGGTAATAGTTCTACGTGCTGCTTCTATTTGTCGGGCAGTAAGTCTTCCTCGTGATACCGACCGCAAACCATACTCTCCAAAGCTAACCGATGATCCACGTAAGGCCATACCATTGTTTCTGCCTTTGTGCTGTTTTCTAAATTTTGTTCTTTTAGGTTGGAGCATTATTTTTTACCGCTACTTTTTTTGGGCTCATTATTTTCAGGAGAAGTTAATTTTGCGACATCAAAAACCTCACCCTTAAAAATCCAAACCTTTATACCTATAATTCCGTAAGTTGTATTTGCTTCTGCAGTACCGTAGTCAATATCAGCTCGCAACGTATGCAAAGGCACACGTCCTTCACGGTACCATTCACTTCGGGCAATTTCTGCACCATTCAGTCGGCCGGCTACATTTACTTTTATGCCTTCTGCTCCTAGTCTCATGCTATTAGTGACCGCTCTTTTCATTGCTCGGCGGTACATAATTCTTTTCTCTAATTGCTGAGCAATACTTTCTGCAACTAAATAGGCGTCAAGTTCAGGTTTCCTGATCTCTTCTACATTAAGCTGAACAGGGATCCCCATCATCTTGGATATCTCAGTTCTTAACTTATCAATATCCTCGCCTTTCTTACCAATAACCACTCCAGGTCGCGCTGTATGTACAGTAATTAAAGCATTATTTGCAGGTCTGTTAACCTGAATTCTACTTACCGAAGCATGGGCAAGTTTTTTCTTTAAAAATTCTCTTACTTTAAGATCCTGATTAAGATAAATAGGATACGTCTGAGTATTTGCATACCATTTCGACGTCCAATCCTTGATATAACCAAGGCGTATTCCTGTTGGATGTACTTTTTGACCCATTATTTTCGCCTCTACTCAAACTCTGCTACTTTAATTGTGATATGACAAGTCCTTTTTAAAATTTGATTTGCCGAACCTTTAGCTCTTGCTCTAAACCTTTTTAAGGTAACTCCTTCATCAACAAAAACAGTAGTTACTTTCAATTCATCTATATCTGAGCTTTCATTATGTTCCGCATTTGCAATTGCAGAATCTAGAATCTTTTTCATTATAGCTGCCGCTTTTTTAGTACTAAACCTTAATGTATCAAGCGCCTTATCTACTGGCATACCACGTATTTGATCAGCCACCAACCTTGCTTTTTGTGCTGATAATGGTGCATTTTTTAGTTTTGCTGAAATTTCCATAGCCTAAAAACCCTTATTTCGATTTTCTATCAGCCAAATGGCCTTTATAAGTTCTTGTTGGAGCGAACTCGCCCAACTTATGCCCTACCATATTTTCAGATATGAGCACCGGAATATGATGCCGGCCATTATGCACAGCTATTGTTAATCCGAGCATATCCGGTGATACCATTGACCTTCTTGACCAAGTTTTTATTGGTTTCCTACTATTTGTACTGACAGCCTCATCTACTTTTTTTAACAAGTGATGATCAATAAATGGGCCTTTTTTAATTGAACGGGGCACTTTTTTTCCTCACTATTTCTGCTTACGTGATCTAATGATCATATTATCTGTTCGTTTATTCTTTCTGGTTTTATAACCTTTAGTTGGCATTCCCCAGGGAGAAACTGGATGACGTCCACCTGATGTTCGACCTTCCCCTCCACCATGCGGATGATCTACGGGATTCATAACCACCCCGCGTACGGTAGGTCTTATTCCTCTCCATCTAGAGGCTCCAGCTTTACCAAGTGAAATCAGATTCCGCTCTGCGTTAGACACCTCACCTATTACTGCCTTACAGTCAGCTAATACTTTTCGCATTTCGCCTGACCGTAGTCTCAAAGTAACATGCGCTCCTTCCTTGGCGACTAGCTGTGCTGATGTTCCAGCACTTCGAGCCATTTGGGCTCCTTTTCCAGGTTTCAGCTCTATACAGTGAATTGCCGTTCCAAGTGGTATATTCCGCATTGGCATACAGTTGCCAGGCTTAACAGGTGTCGTTTCAGCAGATAGAATTTCCTGCCCAGTCCCGATACCTTTGGGCGCAATAATGTACTTCCGCTCACCATCCTTATAAAGTACCAAGGCGATATTAGCAGTGCGATTAGGGTCGTACTCTAAGCGCTCAACGATACCAGATATATCAATTTTGTTTCTTTTAAAGTCGATAATTCTATAGCGTTGCTTATGCCCACCACCTTTATGCCTTGTCGTGATTCGCCCTTGATTATTTCTACCACCATTTTTGCTTTTTTTATCAATTAACTTCGCAAAAGGCTTACCTTTATGCAGTTCGTCATTTTTTATTCGAACTACAAATCTTGAGCCCGGTGATGTCGGTTTAGATTTTACAATAGCCATTGCTTCTAGCGTTCCGTTTCAAATATCTATAATTACTTGTTTATGCTGCTGAGAACTCAATATCGTAATCTGGCATAAGTTTGACGTATGCCTTTTTCCAATCCTGTCTTTTTCCTAATGAGCTACCAAACCGCTTTACTTTTCCCTTGACATTTAACACTCTTACAGAATCAACTTTAACATCAAACATCAATTCTACAGCCTCTTTAACTTGTTTCTTTGTAGCCTGCTGCTGAACTTTAAATACTACCGTATTGGAATCTTCACCCGCCCGTGAACTCTTTTCAGACACCACAGGAGCTTTGATTATATTCGCCAATTTCATATTATATAAGCTCATGATAAATATTCCTCTATTTGTTTTATTGCAGCACTAGTTACAATTATTTTTTCCGCTGAAACCAAAAGCACTGGATCCAGACTCCGTGCTGAAACCACATCAATATTAGGAATATTTCGAGTCGCCAAAGTCAAATTTTCATTGAATTCGTCCACCAACACTAGCACTCGTTTCTTACCAAACTCTTTTATTTTTCCGTAAAACTCTTTGGTCTTAGGCGTAGTAGGTATTATATCATTACTTACATAAAGCCTATCCTGCCTTAACAGCTCCGAGAAAATGGATTTAATGCCACTTCTGTACATCTTTTTATTAAGTTTCTGCTCAAAAGACCTTGGTTGAGCAGCAAAGGTAACTCCCCCCGTACGCCACAACGGGCTACGTGTAGTACCTGCTCTTGCTCTACCAGTCCCTTTTTGTCGGAAAGGTTTTGCTCCTCCCCCACTTACAGCAGATCGGTTCTTTTGTGCTTTGGTACCTGAGCGAGCCCCTGCTAAATGCCGTGTAACCAACTGATGCACTAGTGTTTCATTAAATGAATGTCCAAATATCGCATCTGACACGTCAAGTGCACTTGCAGAATCCTGTTTATTAATAGCCGGTATTTGCAAACTCATATCTTAACCTTTATTCCGCAACTTAACTGCTGGTGTAATAATCAAATCACCACCCTTTGCCCCAGGAACTGACCCTTTTACTAAAATTAAATTTCTTTCTTTGTCAATTGAAACTATTGATAAATTTTGCATGGTTTTTTTCTCAAACCCCATGTGGCCTGCCATTTTCTTCCCCTTAAAAACACGCCCAGGAGTTTGACATTGCCCTATAGAGCCAGGTGCTCTATGCGAGACAGAATTGCCATGTGTTGCATCTTGCATTTTGAAGTGATGTCGTTTTACACCTCCAGCGAACCCCTTACCTATTGAGATCCCTTGCACATCAACCACTTGACCATCAGAGAATATCTCTAAACTTAATTCCGAACCTAGCTCCAGCTCCTCGCCTTCACCTTTATCCAGCCTAAACTCCCATAACCCCTGACCCGCAGTAATATTGGCTGCTGCAAAGTGACCGGCCATCGACTTATTTACGTGCGAAGATTTTTTCTCTCCTGCCGTCACCTGCACTGCTCTATAGCCATCTCGTTCAGGATTTTTAATCTGAGCAACTCTATTTGAGTCAACCTTAATCACAGTAACTGGAACCGACGCACCATCCTCTTGGAACACACGGGTCATACCATACTTACGGCCAATTAATCCTAATGACATTTATTAGTCCTCTATTCTTTACAGTATTAATTCAACTTGATCTGAACATCCACACCCGCTGCTAAATCCAGCTTCATAAGCGCATCTACAGTTTTGTCAGTTGGATCAACAATATCGAGCAATCTTTTATAGGTTCTAAGCTCATATTGGTCTCTGGCATCTTTGTTAACATGCGGTGAGATTAGAACTGTAAATCTTTCTTTTTTAGTTGGCAATGGGATGGGGCCTTTTATTTGCGCCCCAGTACGCCTAGCCGTTTCCACAATTTCACTAGCAGACTGATCAATCAACTTATGATCAAATGCTTTTAGTCGAATTCTGATAGTCTGATTTGACATTGTTTTACTCTATAATTTTTGCTACGACACCCGCACCCACAGTACGCCCGCCTTCTCGTACCGCAAATCGCAATCCTTCTTCCATCGCAATTGGTGCAATTAATTTTACTTC
>VAPK010833376.1_pt1 | contig 14252 bp, 13 predicted proteins | sample 3395031 | NCBI WGS metagenome assembly VAPK01 (sample SAMN08290443, study PRJNA428436) | hydrothermal vent metagenome | isolation source: Deep-sea hydrothermal vent chimney 1 | place: Pacific Ocean: Juan De Fuca Ridge | reverse complement strand
GGGCTTCGACTGCACTGTTACCAGCTACAGACGCCCGGTTTCCTACATATCTAACCAACAATTTATATGGTAAGCTCCTTTCAGCTTACAAGATCAGCCAGGCTTCGCCTGGCGCACCAGAAACCAAGGGCATAATAGACCAGCGTTTTCCGCTTGTGCAAAAGTTGGTACAGAGTTGGTACAAAATGCCAAGGCCATGAAAAAAGGACTTAGAGCTAATGCCCTAAGTCCTTGTTCTTTTGGTCGGGACGAGAGGATTTGAACCTCCGACCCCCTGAACCCCATTCAGGTGCGCTACCAGACTGCGCTACGTCCCGTTTAAAAATGTGCCTGTTGCCGATATCTCCGTGGGGCTGATACGATTGATCCTTATAGTCGAAGTGATTTTGTGGCAAGCAGTTGTTGAATTCTTCTTAATTCCTTTTTGATCGTTGCCAAGTATGGATTATACGACCTGGTATTTTCCTTTCTTTCCTCTTGGACCGCTTTGGCCGGATCCGCTTCACTGCTCTTCAGCAGCCGCCTGGCTCCTGATATGGTATAACCGTTACCGTACAGCAACGACTTTATGAGCAGCAAATTCTCAACGTCCTGCCGGCGGTACAGCCGCTGGTTTGACTTTGCCCGGCGAGGCCTGATAACCTTGAATTCAGATTCCCAGTAACGAAGCACATGGCGGTCAACACCGACGAGACCGCTGACCTCGCCAATCCGGAAATAGGTCTTATCCGGTATCTGTTGTTCCCGGGCTCGCGGCTTCACATTTACTTGTTCAAACGCTCACGCAACTGTTTGCTGGGCCGGAATGAGACCATTTTTCGCTTCGTGATGATCATGGCATCACCGGTACGGGGATTACGTCCCCGGCGCGGAGCCTTGTCCCTCACGGTCAAGGTCCCGAACTGGACCAGTTTGGCGGTCTCACCGCTGACCAGAGTTTCTTTCAGTGCGGCAAAAACCTTGTCAACAATCTCAGCGCCATTACGCTGAGAGACTCCCAGCCGATCATTGACGGCAATGGCCAGTTCTTTACGCGTTACGTTTTTCTTCTTCATTTATTTCCTGACCCCCGCGATAACGTCCCTCGAAACGGGACATAAGTGAATGTACAATTTCTTTATGAAATCTGTCAACCGTTTCATCATCCAAAGTTTGCTCTAATGAACGATAAGTAACAGAAAACGCCACACTTTTCATCCCCTTTTCGATGGGCTTGCCGCGATACACGTCAAAAAGTTCCGCCTGCTCCACATGTTCGACATCCTGCTCAAGGATTGCCTGCAGCAAATCACCGGCGGCAACCGGCTCGGGAACCAGCAATGCAATGTCCCGCTTAACGGCGGGATAACGTGGCAGCGACTTAAAAACCTTTTCTGCCTGCGGCAGACCACAGAGTATCTCCAGGTCCAGCTCCAGGAAAAAGACATCCTGCTTGATACCGACCCCCCGTCCTTTCTCCCGGTCCAGCCGGCCAAGCCCGCCGATTACCCGTTCACCGTCCATGATCAGCAGGAACTGGCCCTCCTGGCTGTAGGGCTGGACCTTTTCGCCGGCCGCGGCAAAGCTGATCTCCCCGGAACCTCCGGTTATGCGCAATGTCGTTAAAAGGGACTGGGCGACACCCTTGACATCAAAGATGTCCGCCTGCTTGCCGGAGAAATAGAGCGGTACGGCACCGGGATAACGCTGACCGCTCATAACCGCACAGAGCTGCAACTTTTCTTCCGGCTGCGCATCACTGCCGTGCTGTAAAAATGTCTTGCCGATCTCAAAAAGCCGGATGTCGGTCTGCTGAAAATTAATATTGCGCTTGATATTTTCCAGCATGCCCGGCAGCAGCATGGTCCGCATGACAGCCTGGTCCTCGGTCAGAGGATTTAAAAGCCTCGTGAATTTCCGCCGCTCATCATCCCCGGAGAGCCCGAGGATATCCAGCTGCTTCTCCGAGACAAAACTATAGTTGATGGCTTCGGAGAATCCCTGGGCAAGCAAAATGGCCGAGACATCCCGGCGCAACGTCCGTAACGGATCGCGCTGCGGATAATCCATCCTGATCAGCGGCAGCGTCGTGGGGATATCGTTGTAACCGGCAAGCCGGGCAATCTCTTCCACCAGGTCGATCTCGCGTTCTATATCCACGCGGAAGGACGGAACCACGACCTGCAGGATTTCAGCAGCCTCTGCCGAGGCGATCCCGAATTCAATGCTCTCCAGGTACGCCGCCATCCTGCGGCTGTCGATTTCCATACCGAGCAGGTCGCAGACCCTTGATGCCCGGAGCGGCAGCGTCAACAAATCCCGGCGGCCCGGATACTCGTCCACTCCGCCCGGCACTGCTTTAGCGTCCGCCAATTCCTCTATCAGGCCGACAGCACGATGCATGGCGCAGTCAACGCCGTCAGGGTCAACTCCCCTTTCAAAGCGGTACGATGACTCGGACGACAGATTAAGGCGGCGGGCCGCCTTACGAATAGAGACCGGATCAAAACAGGCCGACTCCAGCAACACCTCGGTCGTTTCCGGGGTGACTTCGGAATTAAGCCCGCCCATGACCCCGGCAACGGCAACCGGACGCTCCTGATCACAGATCAGCAGCATCTCCGGCTCCAGGGTTCTTTCACTGCCATCCAGGGTGGTAAATGTCTTTTCATCTTTTGCCGGACAACGAACGACAATCCGGCCGCCGGCGAGTTTTTTAAAATCAAAGGCGTGCAGCGGCTGGCCGTACTCGAGCATGACAAAGTTGGTGATATCGACCAGGTTGTTGATCGGCCGCATGCCTACCGCTAAAAGCCTTTGCTGCAGCCAGGCGGGGGAAGGGCCGATAGTCACGCCGGTCAACTTACGAGCGGCGTAGCGGGGACACAGCTCCGGTTCCCTGATCTCGACACTGAAATCGATATTCCGGCTATCGAGAACCGGCAGGTCGCTCCGTTTGATCGGCCGCTGCAAAGGCGAATCGACCAAAGCGGCCACTTCCCTGGCAATGCCGATGACACTGGCACAGTCGGGACGATTCGGGGTCAGGTCGATCTCCACCATGATATCGTCAAGACCGAGTTCCTTGACCAGCGCAACCCCGGAGGCGACATGTTCGTCGAGTTCAAGGATGCCGCTGTCATCGCTGCTGATCCCCAGTTCCTTTCCCGAACAGAGCATGCCCCTCGACTCCTGGCCACGGAGCCTGGCCTTTTTGATCCGCAGACCGCCGGGCATAGTGACACCGGGCAGGGCAATAGCCGTCACCAGCCCGGCCCTGACATTGGGAGCACCGCAGACCACCTGCACCACGTCGTCACCCACCTCCACCGTACACAGGGTCAGACGATCGGCATCGGGATGGGGCCGCACCTCGACGATTTTCGCCGTCAGGATGCCCTCCAGCCCAAGCGACAAGTCCTGAACCGCATCGACCTCGAGCCCAAGCATCGTCAGCCGGTCAGCGAGCTGTTCAGGACTCAGATTGCCGATGGAGACGTATTCACTGAGCCATTTGAGAGTAAATTTCATGCAGTCTTATCCCGTGAATATCCAGACCGAAACCTTGAGGCCCACTAGAATTGAGCTAAAAAACGAAGATCATTTTCATAAAAAAGCCGGATGTCGTCGATCCCGTACTTGAGCATGGCAATCCGTTCGACGCCGAGGCCGAAGGCAAAGCCGCTGTATATTTCCGGATCATAGCCGACCATTTTCAGCACTTCCGGGTCGATCAGGCCGGCGCCGAGAATCTCAAGCCAGCCGGTATGCTTGCACACGCGGCAACCGGAACCGCCGCAGATAACACAGGCGATATCGACTTCCGCGCTGGGCTCGGTAAAGGGAAAGAAGCTGGGCCTGAACCTGAGCGCCAGGTCATCCTTGAACATCCGCCGGGTAAAGCTCGTCAACACCCCCTTCAGGTCGGCAAAGGACACCTTGTAGTCGACCATGAAGCCTTCCACCTGGTGGAACATGGGGGTATGGGTAATGTCGGAATCACAGCGATAAACCTTGCCCGGCGCGATATAGCGAAGCGGCGGCTCCAATTTTTCCATGATCCTGGCCTGCATAGGAGAGGTGTGCGTACGCAGCAGGATTGAGTCCGTGACATAGAACGTATCGTGCATGTCACGGGCCGGATGATGTTTTGGAATATTGAGTGCTTCGAAGTTGTAGTGTTCAAGCTCAACATCCGGGCCTTCGGCGACGGCAAACCCCATACCTTCGAAGATACCGCGGATCTCTTCCATGACCTGGGTGACGGGATGCAGTTTGCCAAAGGGCAGGCTGCGGCCGGGAAGACTTAAATCTTCCAAAACGGCTTCAGCGGCGCCTGTCGATGAGAGTTGCTTTTTTTTCTGCTGAAGAAGCTCTTCCACCTCTCTTTTAATGGTGTTGGCGAGCTGGCCGAGTCGCGGCCGATCCTCTTTGGCCACCTGGCCCAGCCGGCGCATGACCGTGGACAGCAAACCCTTGCGGCCCAGGTATACGACCCTGAACGATTCCAGCTGACCAGCCTCGTTCACGGCCGCGAGCGCTGCAAGCGCCTCGGCTCTCAGCCGCTTAAGTTCATCTTCCATCGACCTTCTCAGGCCGAGGGAATAGCGGCGGCCTTGACCACTTCACTAAAGGCGTTCGGATCAATAATAGCCAGGTGAGACAATACCTTCCGATCCAGTTCAATATCGGCCTTGCTCAGGCCGCCGATCAAACGGCTGTAGCTGGTGCCGTTCAACTTGGCAGCCGCGCCGATACGGGTAATCCACAGGCTGCGCATGTTGCGCTTTTTCGTCCGGCGATCACGATAGGCGTAACAGAGAGCCCGATCCACGGCCTCGGTGGCACTCCTGTACAACCGGTGCTTACCGCCCCGGAACCCCTTGGCCATACTCAAAACTTTATTTCTTCTGCGGCGGGCCTTAAATCCGCGTGTTACTCGTGGCATCTGCTTTGCTCCATATTAAAAAAAAATCTTGACGTCCCTGCCCCCTGTCTCATGGTCAGGCAATGTACCTGTCGCGGCTCCCGTATTTACAGATATGGCAGCATCCGTTTGACAGACCTGCGGTCGGACGCGGCAATAAGTCCGGATTTACGCAGGTTACGTTTACGCTTGGTTGACTTCTTGGTCAGGATGTGGCTGCTATAGGCCTTGTGACGTTTTATTTTCCCGGAGCCGGTTGCCTTGAACCGTTTTGCCGCTCCCCTGTTTGTTTTCATCTTCGGCATGATGAGTTCTCCTTGCACATGCAGGCAGCACAACCGCCTGGAATAATATGTTACCGGTTTATAGTAGGCTCAACGCTTATGACCGGTCGTTACGCCTTCGGCCCGACCAGCATGACCAGCTGACGGCCTTCCATTTGCGGCGCATTGATGACCACGCAATCTTCACTCAGGGCATCTGCTATTTTATTCAGGGCATTGAGCCCGATAGACTGGGCATAAACAATCTCGCGGCCGCGGAAACGCATGGTGACCTTGACCTTGTTCTTCTGACCGAGAAATTTTTTAATCATCTTTATTTTAAAATTGAGATCGTGCTCTTCGGTTTTGGGCCGGAACTTGATCTCCTTGGTCTCGATAACCGTTTGCTTCTTCTTGGCATCCTTCTGTTTTTTACTTAACTCGTACCGGTACTTATCGAAATCCATGACCCGGCAAACCGGGGGATCGGCCTTACCGGACACCTCGACCAGATCAAGATCCTGGTCATAGGCCTTGCTCAATGCCTCTTCCAGAAGAACAATACCCAGTTGCTCACCGTCGGCGTCGATCAGACGAACCTCCGGAAAAGTAATCTGTTCGTTAATCTTGGTCTTAATCTCCTGCTTGGTCGGTGCCTTTCTGCCTCGTCTTTTAATTTCCGTTCCTCCCTTTTCCTGTTCACTGAACGACCGGGTTCAGGTCTTCTTCCGGCCGGTCCCTTCTTCACTCTCGCTGCGCACCATTTCAACGAACTCCATGGGAGTCATCGGCGGCAGGTTTTCTCCACTTCTCTTACGCACCGTTATCGTACCATTTTCTTTCTCCCGTTCACCTACAATGAGCATATACGGCACTTTAATAAGTTGCGCTTCGCGAATTTTATAGTTCAGTTGCTCGTTGTGCAAATCTTTTTCAACCCGGATCCCGGCTTTACGCAGGCGGGAATAGACAGCTTCGCAATACTGAGCCTGATCACCGGTGATATTCAAAATCCGGGCCTGCTCGGGTGCCATCCACAGGGGAAACGCCCCGGCATATTGCTCGATCAGCACCCCGATAAAGCGCTCCAGCGAACCCATCAGGGCACGATGTATCATAATGGGCTGATGCCCGGCCCCATCCTCGCCGGTAAACTTCATATCAAAGCGCTCCGGCAGATTAAAGTCAACCTGAATGGTTGAACACTGCCAGGACCGGCCTAACTGGTCCTTGATCTTGATATCGATCTTGGGTCCGTAAAATACGCCTTCGCCGGGATCAATCTCATAGCCTAGCCCTTTCTTCTCCAGGGCCCGCTTCAGGGCATCGGTGGACAGCTGCCAGTGCTCGTCACTGCCTACATATTTCTCCGGCCTGGTGGAAAGATAAATATCATACTGATCAAAACCGAAGGTCTTCAGGATGTGCAGGTTCAGGGCCAGAATATTAAAAATCTCGTCTTCAAGCTGATCCGGCCGGCAGAAGATATGGGCGTCATCCTGGGTAAAACCGCGAACCCGCAGCAGGCCGTGAAGCGCCCCGGTCCGTTCATAACGGTATACCGTGCCAAGTTCGCACCAGCGAATCGGCAGTTCCCGGTAACTGTGCGGATTGCTTTTGTAAATTGCAATATGGAACGGACAGTTCATGGGCTTCAACTGGTACTTGATCTCGTCGATCTCCATGGGAGCGTACATATTCTCGCCATAAAAATCGAGATGTCCGCTGGTCCGCCACAGGTCCTGCCGCGCGATATGCGGCGTGTACAGCAATTCGTAGCCGTTGCGGTAATGTTCGTCCTTCCAGTAATCTTCAATCAGCCGGCGCAGCATGGCACCCCTCGGCTGCCAGAGAATCAGGCCCGGGCCGATCTGGTCCTGGATGGTAAAAAGCCGCAATTCCTTGCCCAGCTTGCGATGATCGCGCTTCCGGGCCTCTTCCTGCCGATACAGATATTTTTTCAGATCTTTTTTATCGAAAAAGGCGGTGCCGTACAGGCGCTGAAGCATAGGATTTTTTTCATCACCGCGCCAGTAGGAACCAGCGACCCGCAACAGTTTGAACACTTTAAGCCAGGAAGTATCGGGGATATGCGGCCCCCGGCACAGGTCGATAAAATCGCCCTGCTGATAGAAACTGACCGTCTCCGCTTCCATGCCCCGCAGCAGTTCCAGCTTATAGGTTTCGCCCCGCTCACTGAAAAAACTGATCGCTTCATCGACCGGCATTTCCGTGCGCACAAAAGGACGCCGGGTAGCGGCGATTTCCGCCATTTGCTTTTCAATCCGCTCGAAATCGGCCGGGGTAAACGGCTCTTCCCGATCAAAATCATAATAAAAACCGTTGTCAATAGCCGGACCGATCGCAACCTTTACCTCGGGACCAAACAGCCGTTTAACCGCCTGGGCCATAATATGGGCGGCACTGTGACGGAGAATCTCAAGCCCGGCCGGAGAGTTCATGACAACCGGCTCAAGAACGGCATCCCCTGTCAGGCTTACGGACAGATCAACAGGAACGCCGTCACGCAGGACGGCGACGGTCTGTTTTCTGAGCTTGTTGGACACAAGTTCCTTCAGGGCCTCAGCGGCTGTAATGCCCCGGGGAAACGTGCCGGCCTCCCCGTCTCGTATGCTTACTGAAATTTCAGTCATGACAGATGGTAAAAAAAAAGTAAAGGCTAACGAGCAAACGGCCGAATTATTCTGCCGCCTGTCTTTTAGCCTTTGGGTTATTGGTAGGCGCGGGCGGTTTCGAACCGCCGACTTCTACCGCGTCAGGGTAGCGCTCTCCCACTGAGCTACGCGCCTTCTTCGGATATCATCTTTACTCAAACATGCAGACAAAATCGTAACTGTCCGGTATAAAATCAACGCTGTCGACTCCTGCCGTAAAAGTTACAACAAAATAAAATAAATCTAATTCCTGAAAAACTCAAGTCAAATACCAGCAAACAGGCTCATTGTCAAGAAAAATAAGGGAATTGCAGACCGCTCCCGCCGGTTTACAGCGAGTCCGGCCGCGGCCATTCATCTCTCGTAATGATTCAATTACAAAAGAAAATTACCACAACCTCCGATAACTATTCAGATGTAATCTATATTCTGCCGGCTCTCAATGGCCCGGGCAAGGGTATGCTCATCGGCATACTTGATATCCATGCCCATGGGAATACCGCAGGCAAGGCGGCTGACCCTGACGGGAAGCCGGCGCAGCTTATCCATGAGAAACGATGCCGTCGCCTCGCCCGGCACGGTTGAACTGGTGGCAATCAGAATCTCGACGGTCTCCTGCTTCTTTATCCGCTCAAAGAGTTCTTTAATTTTCAACTCTTCCGGACCGATGCCATCCATGGGAGCCAGGACGCCGTGCAGGATATGATAGACTCCCCGGAACACCCCGGTTTTTTCTATGGCCATCAGGTCGCCGGGTTCCTCAACCACGCAGACCAGTCGATCGTCCCGCCGCGCATCACTGCAGATAGAACACGGATCGGTTTCCGAAAAAGCAAAACACCGGCCGCACATACGAATGGAAGCGTGCAAGGCGGCGAGGTCCTCGGCCAGACTCAGCGCCTCGGCCGCCGGCCGCCGTAAAACATACAGGGCCAGCCGGGTGGCCGTTTTCCTGCCGATACCGGGAAGCCTGGTCAAATCGACAATAAGCCGCTCAAGTGCCGGGGGAACGATCTGCATAAAAACCAATCAGAACATGCCGGGGATGGTCATGCCGCCGGTCAGCTTGCCCATTTCATTCCGGCCCAGATCCTTGGCCTTGCGCAGGGCGTCATTCACTGCCGCGCTCACCAGATCCTGCAACATCTGCCGGTCGTCAGGATTGATCACCTCGGGCTCAATAGCAAGACCGACCAGTTCACTGCGGCCATTGACCGTGACCGTGACCATGCCGCCGCCGGCCGTACCTGTGACCATTCTTGCCCCCAGTTCCTCCTGAACCTGGGCCAGCTTTTCCTGAAACTGCCGGGCGTGTTTCATCAAGTCTTCCATATCCATAACGGTTTCACCTCACTGAAAAAAGGGCTCGTCTTTAACTGGCACCAACTGTCGGTCCGGGTTCAGCAGCCGTCTTGGCCGGCGGCGTGGTCCGGCGAAAACGCGGCCCGACCCTGACATGCCCCACCTCGCCGGCAAAAATATCCACTGCGGCCAACACCAGAGAATCATTGGCCAATGCCTGCCGCTCCTTCTGCAGGTTGATACCGGTTTCAGGATCAACATCACAGGTATTGGAATCCGGCACATGAAATTTTAGTTTGAAATTCTCCTGAAAAAAATCCAGGGCGAATTCGGTCAGCGGCGTAATATATTCCCGGTTTTTAAGGAGGCTGCAATCCGCCGGATCATTATACTCGATAAGCAGTTCATCATCCTGACGCCGGACACCGGCCGCCCGCTGCAGGGCCGCCGCCATCCAGGGTTTTCGGTCTTTCACATAACTGACGAATTCGTTCCAGTGCCGGCGCACATCTTTGGGGGCTGATCCATGAACCTGGGACCCGGCCCCGCCGGCATAATCCCGGCGCTTTTCGCCGTCCACTGCCACTGCCCCCTCCCGTTTCTCCGCGCCCTCCTCTCCTGTCGGCACGGATGAAGATGGTACTGTTTTCTGTGCAGCAGCCACGACCAGGACAGGGGCGGACCTCCCGGATTGTTCGCCGGATTTCAGCGGGGACCGAGGAGCGGTTTCCGGCCGCACCGGCGCGGCTGCCGAACGATCCATGCCACGACCGGGCGGACCGCTCTCCGCACCGGAACCTTCCGAACCAGGGCCAGAGCCTTCCGGCTCAGGAAAAACACCGGCCGACACATCATCAAGCCGGGCCAGAATATCGGTGACCGGAACAACCTCCCGGACCTGTACCGCCCGGATAAACGCCAACTCCAGGGCAAAACGGGGACGCGACGAAAAACTCGCCTTTTCAAGACTCTCCATCAATACATTAAACATGAACGACAGGGTCTCGACCGAGTGGGCCGCCGCGGTCTCCCGGAGCGCCGCCATTTCCTCTTCGGCCAGGTCAAGCAGCTGCCCGGGTTTGCCGCTGACACGGCAGACGACCAGGTCCCGGAACCAAGCCAGCAGGTCGTTGATAAAACGCTTCAAGTCCATGCCGTAAGTATAGACCTGGTCAAGCTGCTCCAAGGCGGCCGCCAGGTCGCCGGCGAGAAGAGACGAGGCCAGGCCGGCAATGATCCGGTGGCTGACCAGACCGAGTACGTCCACCACCTCATCCGTGCTCACCGAGTCACCGCAGTAGGAAAAAATCTGATCCAGAAGGCTGAGACCGTCCCTGACGCTGCCCCGGGCCTCCCGGACGACCAGATTCAGCGCCGCCGGCTCGATCTCAACCTTTTCACCCGCAGCGATCGCGCTGAAATGGGCGGCCAAATCCCGGCTGCCGACCCGTTTGAGTTCATAACGCTGGCAGCGGGAGAGGATGGTCACCGGCACCCGGTGCATCTCGGTGGTGGCAAACATGAAATAGACATGCTCCGGCGGCTCCTCGATGGTCTTGAGCAGGGCGTTGAAGGCCTCGGGGGTGAGCATGTGTACTTCATCGATAATGATGATTTTAAAACGGGAGCCCGTCGGCATGAAGCGGATCTGTTCCTTCAGCTCGCGGATCTCCTGAATACCCCGGTTGGAAGCCCCGTCCACCTCGTGCAGATCGACACTGACACCGGACATGATTTCCCGGCAGGAACGGCACTGATTGCAGGGCGTGGCAGTGGGTCCCTGCTCGCAGTTGAGCGCCTTAGCCATGATCCGGGCCAGCGTGGTCTTACCGACACCGCGCACCCCGCTGAAAATCAGGGCATGGGGGACCCGGTTCTGCGCCAGTGCATTTTGCAGCGTACGCACAACGGCCTGCTGGCCGATGACCTCGGCAAAGGTCCGGGGTCGTGATTTTCTGGCAAGAACAAGATACGACACAATCAGGAATCAATGGTCATAGAGTTTCGGATGTAAAGGATACAAGAAAAAAACGAATAACTACAATCAAGTTAGTCCAAAACGTGATCCACGGCAATCGCAAAAAAAACAAAGATTCAGGAACAGGCAAAAAAACGCCATAACCTCAGCCCGGGTAATTGTTCAGCTGCACTCCATCTTCGGGTAAGCAGGCCACGCATCCATAGTATGGCCATGTGAGGCGGCCTGATCGCCCGAAGATGGAGTGCAGCTGGACAATTACCAAAAAAAAGATAGCCAGGCACCCCTACGGCACACAAAGAGATTCACTACCGCTGCTTCCTCCCGGACCTGACGGAGTTCGTGATTCTTTGTTGCGCAGGACCTGGCTATCAAAGCTAAGTCAATGGCTGGCGGAGAGGGTGAGATTCGAACTCACGGTACTTGCGTACACACGCGTTCCAGGCGTGCACCTTAAGCCACTCGGTCACCTCTCCTTATAAACAAGGCCCGAAGACAGGAGCCGAGCCTGACACGACTGCCTCTTTCCTCTACATGGAAAACACTTTTTATCCTGTACGGCTTTTTTTGACAACAGAAAAATGGTTATCGGCGGCGATTTCGGAAAAAATCTTTGAGTTGCCGGCCGCACTCAACCTCAAGAATACCGCCGCTGACGACAAAACGATGATTGAGAACACCATCAGTGCCGATCCGATACCGGGAAACGATTGCCCCGGCCTTGGGATCGGCCGCGCCGAAGACCAGCCGCCCTATGCGCGCATGAACCATGGCCGCGGCACACATGGCGCAGGGCTCAAGGGTGACATAAACGGTGGTGCAGGGCAAACGGTAATTGCCCAATATTCCGGCGGCCTGCCGCAGAACCAGCATCTCGGCATGTCCGGCCGGATCACTGGCGCCGACGCAGTTATTGCCGGCCGTCGCCAGGAGCCGGCAATTTCCGTCGACCAGCACGGCCCCCACCGGCACCTCGCCCCGGGCGGCGGCATCGCGGGCCTGTCCCAACGCCAACTCCATCATCCGGAGGTCATCTGTTTTCGTAGACATCAGCTCCACCCGGCATAACCGGTCCCGTACAAAATCGCCTTTACCGTTTTTTCCATATTTACTTTCCGGGAAAAATCCCCTATATATATTATATTATAGATATTACAGATGACAAAGCTGGCATTCAATGGGAACAAATAAGCCATCCATGACTTCGTCCACCTATTCGCTATTAGCTTACGACTGCTCTTATGAACATCGCGAAGACTTTAGCACAGCTCTGGCGAATAACACAAAAGTCACCATTGTCGGCGACCCCAGATCGTTTCAGCAGGAACTCAATAAAAACCACTATGACGTCATCGTTATAGACGTCACGGCGGACAAAAACGACGCCTTTGACCTGCTGGAACAAACACACCAGCAGAATCCATACACCCCGATTATCGTCACCAGTGAAACGGAGAAGGCCGATTTCATTGTCCAGGCTATCAGGCGGGGGGCTTACGACTTTATCGTCAAGCCTTTTTCTCCGGCCAGAATCCAGCTTGCCGTCCAGAAAGCCATTAATCATCGAGGGCTGCGAAACGAGATCGACTATCTGCGCGGCAGGCAGGATATCGTCTATGATTTCAGCATGGTCGTTGCCGAGACCCCGGCATTCAAAACGATAATCAACAGTTTGAAAAAATTTGCCGAGACCGACTCCACCATTCTCATGACCGGCGACACCGGCACCGGCAAGAGTTTTCTCTCCGGCTCAATTCACTATAACAGCCATCGCCGCGACAAACCCTTTATCAAAATCAACTGTGCCAATATTCCGGAAACCTTACTTGAAAGCGAGCTGTTCGGCCATGAAAAAGGCTCGTTTACCGGGGCGGTAAAACAACGTATCGGCCGTTTTGAGCAGGCCAACGGCGGCACTATCTTTCTCGACGAGATCGGCGAGATCAGCCTGGAAATACAGACCAAGCTGCTCCGGGTCCTGGAAGAAAAATCGTTTGAACGGGTTGGCGGCAACAAGACCATCAAGGTGGATATCAGGGTCATTGCCGCTACGAACAAGGATCTTGACAAACAGATTAGCCGGGGGAAATTTCGCGAAGATCTTTTCTACCGGATCAATGTGCTGCCGATCCACCTTCCTCCTCTCAGGGAAAGACCCGATTGCATAGAGCCCCTGGCAAAGGTCATGCTGCGGAAGGCCTGTACCTCGCTGAAAAAGAAAATCAGCGATTTTTCGCCAACGGCCATGGAGATCATCAAGGCCTACACCTGGCCCGGGAATATCCGTCAGTTAACGAACACCATTGAACGGGCGGTTATCCTGGAAGAGAGCAATCATATTCAGCCGGAAAGCATCGCCATCCCCAGGTTCCACACCCCGGCCATCTCCGCCGCCGCCTGCGAGCCCCTGAAGGTTCACGAAAAAGATTTAATCCTCAAGGCCCTGAACGACAACCTCTGGGTCCAGAAAAGAGCGGCCCAACGCCTGGGCATCAGCCCACGGTCACTGAACTACAAAATCAAAAAATTAGGCATCACCCATCCGAATTGGCGAAAAAACCGCTGAACCGCCGGATGTTCAATTATTCTGCTCCTTAAAACGATAGCCGCATTGACCTCCGGCCAGGCGGACCTCTTCAACATCACGTTGATCGATGGGAAAAACCTTGCAGGACCGCGGACGGCAGGTGCCATAAGCCAGACAGCGCCCCTCATTGGTCAACATGGGACAGGTAAAGAGAAGATTGCAACAGGTACCGCATTGCCGACAGGCCCCCTGGCGCTCGGAAAGCTGGTTCCTGACATAACCCTTGCGGCAATGGACGAGCAATAGACGACGCATTTTGCCGATAAAATGCAGTCCGACCCTGGAGTTGGCACCGCCGGCGCGGACAGAGCAAAGCAGACGATAACAAAATGAGATAAAATCCACCAGGCCGACAAAACGGCGGCGCCGACTATAGTTCATAACTTTCATATATACCTGTTTCTCAACTTTCTGAAATGCAAAAAAATAAGCCGCAATTTATGTATAACTAACTGAAAAAATAGCATATTTATACTGAAAAGTCCTTCGCTTCATGGTATATTGATTTTGACAAAAAGATCAACAATATCAAGGAGGAAGG
>VAPK010385501.1_pt1 | contig 14253 bp, 10 predicted proteins | sample 3395031 | NCBI WGS metagenome assembly VAPK01 (sample SAMN08290443, study PRJNA428436) | hydrothermal vent metagenome | isolation source: Deep-sea hydrothermal vent chimney 1 | place: Pacific Ocean: Juan De Fuca Ridge | reverse complement strand
TCCTGAAATCGAGCCCGACCTTAGTGGAACAAACCTCAACGGAGGTTTTTTTTTAGAAGCTGATTTTAGCAAAACAAACCTAAGCAAAGCTAATCTTGTTGAGGCGACCCTTATTAGTTCAATCCTTTATGAAGCCAATCTCAGCGGAGCGAACCTCGCGAGGGCCAACTTATCCGGGGTCAACCTTGTAAGAGCCAACCTCCGTGGAGCAAATCTCAGTGAGGCGAGCCTTCTTGTCGCAAATCTTATCCTTTCTATCTTTGAGAAAGCCAACCTCACAGGTTCAAAACTATGGGAAACCCAAAGATCAGGATGGAATATCAAGAATGTGATTTGCGAGCGGGCTATTTGGGACAGATTGGGAAAACAAGTAACTGAGTATGCCCCTGGAGAATTTGAACGGGCTTTTTCAGAAAAACCCAAGATTGTTCTGAATTATCCGCAGGGGATTTCGGAAGTGGAATTTGCCATGCTTCCTCTAGTAGTAAAAAAACTTCAGGAACAACACGGGGATTGCTCTCTAAGCATCAAATCCATTTTGGATGAAGGACATGGAGCAACGATCACCATCACGGTGGAAGACAATGCAGGCCGCGACCCCGAAGTTTTCCAGGAAGAAATCAGTGAAATAACAAAACAATTGGATGGTGTCAAAAAATACCTGGAAATAAAAGAAAACCACACCAGGATTCTAAATAAACAGAATCAATCATTAAAAAATGAATTATTTCTTCTCACTCACCCCAACCACGAAGAAACCGAAAACTTGACGATGCTATTTCTCGATATCAAACATTTTTCCAGAATGTCTGAAGAACAACAACAAGTTGCAGTGACTACTTTAAGAAGCATCGCCGACGGCTTGATTCAAAAGCACGATGGCAGGTATACCAGTACTTGGGGAGATGCAATCGTTGTTGGTTTCGGCGACCCTAATTCGGGGCTTGAATTCGCCTGCAAATTAATTGCGCACCTCAAAGTGGATGATCTCAAGATAAGAATAGGAATGACCTTTGGAAGTTTTTGCATAAAAAACGATCCGTTGGAAGGCGAGTTGGCCCCGCAAGGTGTCGCAATGAGTGAAGGCGCAAGACTAGAATCTTTAGCGGAGGTAGAAGAAATTCTTATTTCAGAAGTGTTACGCTATCATACAGAGGTGGATGCAAATCGTTTCAACTTCAGCGAAGTTACGCGCAAGGTAGAAAAAGCTTTCGCCGATTTCAAAGTTGGCGATGAATTGACCTGCTATACCGTGTCTTTGAAATAAATCAAAAGGCTTCCCCCTTATTCCAACGGAAACGTCGCGCGAGCGTCGAGATGCAGGTCGCCGTTTTGCGGCAGGCCAAAGGTTTTGTAGCGATGATAACCCGCGCAGGCGATCATGGCGGCGTTGTCGGTGCAATAGACAGGTTTTGGGAAATACACTTGCATTGCCCGCCGAGCGACAGCCGTCTTCACGGCTTCCCTTAAAGCTCCGTTGGACGCCACCCCACCGGTCACAACGACTCGTTCCAAATCATTCTGATCGCTTGCAAGAAGAAGTTTTTTTACCAGAACGTCGATCACAGCCGCCTGAAAACTGGCTGCCACGTCTGCATCGGGGAGTTTAGGAGTCTGCCCTCTTTTACGTTTTTCGAGATAATTGCGAACGGCGGTTTTTAACCCACTAAAACTGAAACCCAGAGAGTCTTTTCCTAGCATGGCTCTCGGAAAAGCAATCGCTTTTGGATTTCCCGAACGGGCTAATTTTTCTATGACCGGTCCACCGGGATATCCAAGGCCCATCATCTTGGCGACTTTATCGAAACACTCCCCTGCCGCATCGTCTCGCGTTTGTCCCAGGCGTTTGTATTTGCCAAACCCATCCACCCGATACATATCGGTGTGACCGCCGGAAACCCCCAGCGCCAGAAATGGAAACTGAACCTCCTCCTGTAAAAATACCGCCAGCAGGTGGCCTTCCAGATGATTGACGCCTATGAGTGGTTTGTTGGAAGCGTAGGCAATGCCCTTCGCGGTGTTGAGACCCACCAGCAAAGCCCCGACCAGCCCGGGTCCACGGGTGACGGCGATGAGATCGATTTGCTCAAGAGTGACACCTGCCGATTCCAGGGCTTGGGTGATGACGAGGTGAATGCGTTCTATATGGGAGCGACCGGCCAATTCCGGGACCACGCCGCCATATTTTTCGTGGATCTGGATCTGATCGAAAATAACGTTGGACAGGAGGTGATTACCGTCTTCAAGAACAGCGGCGGCGGTCTCATCGCAGGATGTTTCTATGCCCAGAACCAACATTGTTTGCTTTAACATCCTTTGAAAAAAAAATTAACCCGGTTATTCACTGCAAGATCGCAAAGAAATCAAAATGAAAAAGATTTTTTTCCTCCTCACCTCAATCCTCTCCTCCTTAGGAGGAGAGGAAGAAAACTCCTTCTCCACTCTGGCGAGCACCCACAGAGTGACAGGCTGGGATGAGGGGATTTATGAAACTACAACTGGTTTAGGTTCTCTCTGCACCCTTTGCGCCCTCTGCGGTAAAAAGTTTCCATCTGTGGGTTTAATGATTTGTTCCTCAGTTTTCATTCATACTGATCTGACTGGGCGCTGAATTCATTTTTTTGGAAGCGGGTTTCAGCGTTTTTTGCATGATATCCCAACCTTCCAAAAGAGATATCGCCGTCATGAGCTGATGGTCCTTTTTCAGTTCCTCTTCGAGGCTTTTGTTGGCTTCTTCCTTCTTTTTCTCTGGAGCTTCGACAGCGGGTTTGTCTCCATTGTCAACGCCATCAAAACTTCTCTTACCTTTGAGATGTTTTTTGAGATCTTTTTCACGGAGAAAGCGTCTGAGTTTTGTTTTTTCCTCGCTCTCTTTTTTCTTGCCATCGTCCTTCTTCGCACTTTCCAGAGGCATCTCGACAATGATGTCAGGAGTGATGCCGTTTTCCTGAATCACTCGACCGCTGGGAGTGTAATAACGGGCCGTTGTCAAACGCAGGGCCGACCCATCCGTCAGAGGAATGATGGTCTGTACGGACCCTTTGCCAAATGTTGTGGTCCCCACAATGACCGCACGACCAAGGTCCTGAAGCGCTCCCGCTACAATCTCCGACGCGCTGGCGCTTCCCCCGTTGACCAGAATTATCATGGGATAGCTCACCCGCTTCACTTTATCGTGAGTGGTGAACCGCATATTTTGTTCGTCCGTCCGGCCCTTGGTGTAAACGATTAGGTTTTCTTTTTTGAGAAACCGGTCGGACACTTCCACGGCCTGGTTGAGCAACCCGCCTGGATTATTGCGGACATCCAGAACCAGTTTGCTGACTCCTTTTCTCTCGAACTCCGCAAGTGCGGCGTCAAGATCCTTGCTGGTATTTTTGGAAAAACTGCGGATTTTTACATAGCCAATGTCATTGCGATATATCTTTTTTACAACGCTTCGTACTTTAATAATTGCCCTGACAATGGTGAATTCCTTGGGTGCGTCGAGGGACTCCCGAAAAACCGTAATATTTACGGGAGTTCCTGTTTCTCCCCGCAATCTATCCACCGCCTCGGTGAGCGTCATATCCAATGTCGATTCATCCTCAATTTTGATAATTTTGTCGCCCGCTTTGATTCCGACTTTGAAGGCCGGTGTGTCTTCGATGGGGGAAACAACGGTCAAAATTCCTTTACGCACGCTGATTTCAATGCCCAATCCTCCGAATTTACCTGAAGTGTCTACGAGCATGTTTTTATAAGATTTCGGGGGCAGATAGGACGAGTGTGGGTCCAGGGCTTTTACCATCCCTTTAATCGCGCCATCAATCAATGCGTCCGACTCTACCGATTCGACATAATTAGATTCTATCAGGGAGAGTATTTCGGAAAAGGCTTTCAGTTTTTCATACGTTCGCGTCGAAGACTTGTTTGAATCCTTCTCGTTATCTTTAGCTCCAGCGATACTTCCGATTCCCAGAAACATCGTAATAGCAAAAATGACACCGATTTTTGCTACCTTGTGCAATAAATCGATTTTATGGACGATTGGTTTATCTATCACAGAAGTCAAGTTAGTCTCTCCACATAAATTTTATTAATATTTTTGAAGATTATTTCAAGTCTGATGACCAGGAGTTTCACCTAACGTTTTGCAGTTTGGAACCATCGGGTGGGTTCTATGGGATTCCCCTTATGACGCAATTCAAAATAGAGGGTTTCACCAACGAGGGAACCTGTATCTCCAGAACGGCCAATGATCTGACTGGAACGAACTGTCCGCCCCACTTGGGTGATGATTTCATCCAGATGACCGTATAAAGAATGATAATCATTGCCGTGCCCAATGATGATCAGGTTTCCGTACCCTTTAAGTTCATTGGCGTACAAAACCTTGCCTGCAAAAATGGACCGGACCGGGGTTCCTTTTTGGACCTTTATGTCGATTCCATTATAAACGATAAATGTGTCGTAATGTTTGTCCCTTTTTTTGCCAAATTTATTGAGGACTTTCCCTGTAACTGGCAACCGCAATTTTCCTTTTTTATCAATGATATCTAGCCCTTGCCCCAAAACAAGCTTTTCTTCCAAATTAAAAATCAGGCCATTTAAATTTTTGGATGCCAACAACAATTCATTTTTAACTTTTACATTTAATGATTTTTCCCTTTTAATTTTTTTAAGAAACAAAGTTTTTTTATTTTTCTGGGTATTGATAGCCTTTTTATTTTTTTCTGTGTCCTTTTCCAGTTGCTCAAGGTTGTCCCGCGCTTTCAAAAGCGTCCTTTTCTCTTCTTCAAGCTGATTGAATCTCGAATTATATTTTTCGAAAATTTTGGAATCATATTCTGTGATCAGTTCCATATATTTTATCCTCTGAATCAAATCATTGAAGTTTTCGGAGGAAAATAAAACTTTAACAGGAAACATGTTTCCTTCTTTATAAATGGCGCGTAGTCTTTTCCCTAAAATTTTCTTTTGCCCTGACAAATGGTTTTCCGCAAGAGCGATCTGTTTTTTCAACTGCAAAATTTTATCTTGATTGATTTTTTTATTCCATTGATAAATTTTAAGCTCACGTTCTTTTAACTTCAACTGATTGCCAATTTTCTGGAGAGTCATGAGCGCCGAACTTTCTTTTGCTCCCGCCCGTTTGATCGCTTTTTCCTGCTTGATAATTTTCGCTTTCAACTTTTCAAGTTCTGTTTTCTCTTGCCCTATCTTAGATTGTATTTCGTTTGCCACCTGTGCCAAAAGTGATACAGGAGATGACATTGCCGCCAGCGCCAAACAAAACAGTAAAAGTAAAATCGAATTTGTAGCAAATTTCATTTTTTATAATTGGGAGATAGAAATTGCCTGATGGAAATAAAACTTCCCAGCAAACCGATCAACACACTGGAAACCAGAAGAACAAGAATTATGGGTTGCGATATAAATTGAAATTCCATGCCCCGCGCTATGGTTTCCAGAGAGCCTTGAAATTGAACACTAATATACAGCTGTAGGATTTTTATCAGAGTCAGGGCAAAGATTCCACCGAGCAACCCTTGTAGCATGCCTTCTACCATGAAAGGAACCCGGACAAAATTTGGAGTGGCGCCGATCAACAACATCAATTCAATTTCTTCCTGCCGGGAATAAAACGACAACTTGATCGTATTTGAAATAATGAGGATAAGACCCAGAGACAACAAACCACCCACAGCCAAAAGAAAAATTCGGATAAAAATCATGAATTTTTCAAAGGCTCGCAACCATTTTTCACCATACTCCAACGACTCCACTCCGTCCCTTTCCTTAAATAATTCAGCAAAACCCTGAATTTTAGTGAATCGGTCAGGCGATGGTTTGAACTTCAGGTTGTAGGAACTTGGCAAAGGATTGAATTTTAACTCATCAATAAAATCTGATTTTTTAGTCGAAAAAGTAATTTTAAAATTTGCCCAGGCCGTTTCCTTGGGGATGAAGGCCATGGATTCCACATCGGGATTGGTGGAAATCAATTGTTCAAGGGACTGCCGCTGGCTTTTCGAAATGTCGTCTTCAAGATAGACGATCAACTGGACATGCTTGCTCCAGGTCGTCAAAAAAGAGTTGAGGTTCACAAATATGACCAGAAACAGCCCCAGAATTGAAAATGCCACCGTGATGGTCGCGACTGAAACCAGAAACACCTGCAAATTGGATTTGATATTTGATAGGGTGGCAGAAAGTGTCATATCTGAAAAATTCCCGGTCAGGGAGCCATCAACTTCCCTCGTTTGATAACAACCACGCGATGATTGCGCGAACGAATCATTTCTTGATCATGTGTCGCGAAGACCACCGTAACGCCATTTTTTTTAGCGTGCTCAAACAATTTAAGTATTTCCAGGGAGATTTCCGGGTCCAGATTGCCCGTGGGTTCATCCGCAAGTATGATTTTAGGAGAATTCACCAAAGCTCTGGCAATGGCCACCCTTTGCTGTTCCCCCCCGGAAAGTTGCGGTGGATAAGAATCCTTTTTATGGGTCAGTCCGACGTTTTTTAACGCCTCCCAGGTTTTAAATCGTATCCGCTTTTTATTTGCGCCAATGACTTCCTGGGCAAAAGCTACATTTTCAAAAACACTTTTTTTTGCGAGCAATTTGTAATCCTGAAATACAAACCCGATCTCGCGCCTAAGCGAATAAAGCTTCCGGTCGGGAATTTTTCCGATGTTCATTCCATTCACCAGAACCTGCCCCTGATCGAATTTTTCCGTCCGGTACATGATTTTTAAGAGGGTGGTCTTCCCCGCTCCACTGGGCCCCGTCAAAAAAATAAATTCGCCCTTTTTGACTTCAAAAGTAATATCGACCAGAGCCGGGGTCCCGCCCCCATAAGATTTTGCGACATTGAAAAGCTGAATCATTCCGGTGAGGATTAAGAGATGAAATTGAGGGATCTTTTATTCACGCAGTGCAATAAAATGGGTATAAATAAAAGAGATTAGTTTTTCGTGCTTTTCTCAAGGTCGGTGAATTCGTCTCCAATAATAAAATCACTTTCCGAAACCTCATCCGATAAAAATTCTTCTGGAAATGTCGATATCATACCGGGACCATAAAACTTCTTTATCTGGTCGGCTGAGAGCAACTCAAAATTAAGGAAGGTCTTGACAATCAAACGATCGTTTTCCATTTCATAGGCGAAAACACCCGTCGGACAGGTGAGATTGCCTTCACACTCGCCATAGGAAAGCAGCGCATCATTCATGAAGGTATCAAGGACAGCCACACAGTTTTCCTCGGTATTTGTCCTTTGGCTGAACCGATCAACACAGTGGGAAGTATAAAAAACCTGCGGATGGGTAAAAGAATGAATCAACTTTCCCTTGTCGGTGGCTGTCTTGCGTGCCGGCGATACCAGGCCCACAAACCCATGTTTTGTGAAATCGACCAGGCACAACACATCTTTACCAAATTTTTTACTGACTTTTCGGGTCATCTCATCCAAAAATTTTTGTCTTTTGCGGATGGAAATCCTGGAGTTCCGGCTGAATTTCTTTTGGAAAGCCGTTTTTAAAAAGCTTTCAATTTGTACCTTTTTATATTCAAATTCCCGGTCTTTAGACATTTCACAAATAATTTGAGGAGAGGAACAATAGAAGCCTATTGTATCAATAGGTTTCAAACCATACTCACCCTTTAATTTATCATACCTCTATCAAAAAGTGTCAATTTAATAATTCACATTATTTTAATGGGTTACGATTATAAAACTCATGATCCGGGGTTATAAAACGTGAACCGATCCATATTATGAAGGGGTCACGTATGTTAATATAGGACCATGAATCCGACTCTGAAAGTTTTTTGCATTCTTCTTTTTGCGACGCTGGCGTTTCACACAACGTTGAATTTTATGCTCGATAATATCGAAGATTACGAAACCGTCCCTCTGCCTCCCAAAATGTTAAAGAAAAACTCCGTAAAATCGCTCCATCCAACCGTGGTCATTAAGGCAAAGTCCAAGGAAACATGGACTTTAGTCAGTTTTTCTTCAGGAAAAACCATCACAGTGAACGATCTGGACAAACAAAAGGAAGAATTGAGCCGACTGGACTGGGACCTGGGTTTTCAACGCACCAAAATCGTCACCAATGGCGGGGTCACCAATCCAAAAGGAAATGTGGGGGTGATCAACCTGGGTCTGGTGGATTTCAACAGCGTCTCAAAGGTTCCTGAAAATGAATTCATTCAGGACAGCCGGTCTTTCGGCAGACGCTCTAACAAGGCCATATCCAATTGGTATAATTACCGGACACGTACCCACAACATTGAATCGAAGAAAAATGTTTACGTGGTGAAAACTTCAAACGACGATTTCCTTAAAATACGGATATTGAACTATTATTGTTCCAACGATGAGGAGGATTGCCGGTCCATGATGTGCACCCGGTCGGAAGCCGCATGCCTGACCGTGGAGTATGTTTCCTCCAACCATAGTAGAATTTTTCCACCCCCCCCTGCTCCGGAAGTTTCCATGACTATTGAACCAACATCAGCAGAAAATTAATTGAACCGCACGGCGCTGGTTTTCATTTTCCTCGCTGGCCTCTTCGCGTGTCAACAAGAACCCAAAGACATGGCATTGATTCCCTCGGGAAAATTTACCTTAGGGGTACAGCCCGGCCAAAGCTCGCCCAGGTTCAGGTCGGAACGCACTACCGGTTTGAATGCGCAACCCCAGCAGGAAGTTCACCTCGATTCATTTTACATTGACCGCCATGAAGTGACGTATGCAGACTTCATGCGCTTCAAGCCTCAGGCCAAATACAAAGTGACTGCCCTAAACGAACCCATGCGCGGGATCAACTGGTATGAAGCGGACGCGTACTGCGCCTGGATCGACAAACGACTGCCCACGGAATTTGAATGGGAAAAATCCGCACGCGACGGCGACGACCGAATATTTGTATGGGGTCAGGAACCACACAACGATTGGGCCAGCCTTGGCAAAACCGTGCAACCGGTAGGGAGTTTCAAAAAAGATATCAGCCTGGCGGGAGTTTTTGACATGACCGGCAATGTTTCTGAATGGACAGCAAGCTGGTATCGCCCTTATCCCGACTCAACCTATAAAGATGAAAACTTCGGTGAAAAACTCAAAGTTTCCAGAGGAGGCGGCATTCAAAAACGCGAACACGGATTCATGCAGGAATTCATCACCATCCCCTACCGAAATCCCCTCCCGCCTAAAGGACGGTTTTGGGACACGGGGTTCCGATGCGCCCTATCGGTGGATGAAAAACCTTGAAGGGAATACGAATAATTTTTGATTCAGTTAAAGTAAATTATGGGATCGTCATCGCGAGCCGCAATCAAATGAAAAATTATCACGGATTCGTCGCAAACGCTCCTCACAAAGACGAAATATACGATTAGTCAGCATTCGAACTGACAAGCATAACCTTATATTATCGCGTTCTTAAAGGCTTCCATCAGCCAATGTCGGTCATTCTGAGTTATGACACATTGTATGACTTAAACAGAAGAATCCTCAGGGAATGATTGCGACGACGATTCCTTTGGAGGACTGATATCGCTGGGTGTGGTCGGCGTTGTAACGGGGGTTGGAGAACCGACATTTCCACCCTCGGTTTTTTCACTTGCCTCTTGAGATGCCGGGCGTGGGTTCGCAACGTTTCCATCCACATCGGGTTTGGTTTGATCACCCGCAGGGCTTACAGCTTTAGAACCTTGGGAGGACTCAGACGGTTTCCTTCTGCCTCGATAGTTCGACGACCTTCTGGACGAGGTTTTTCTCCTCGGGTAACGTTTTCTTGGGCTCGGTTTGGCATCCGGATCTTTGGCTGCGACCACGTCACCTTCCTTCTTTATTTCTACCTCGGCCACATCGGAAGTCGGTTCAATATTGGTATCGCCATTTTGAGGCACCTGATCCGTTTCCGTTGGCTTATCCAGCGTCTTTACTTCATCGGGATTTTGTCTTTCACTTGTAAAACGTTTCCTGGGAGCCGATTTGGCGCGTTGGCTTCTTGGCCTTCCCCTTCTATTATCTTTTTTGCCATCGGTTCCGTCTTCTGAAGTTCGGTCGCTTCTAGCGCTCTCACTCCTGGTAGCCGGACTCGTTTCCGCAGGCTTATCCCCCTGTTCATTTTCGACAGGCTTTTTTCTTTCGAGAACGTTGTAGATAAAGTCTTCATGGGCCAACCCGGGCTTGCTGACAAATTCGATAATAAAATGGTGCTTTTCCTGCAATTCAAGCAGGTATCGCAATTTGTGAGTCAGCATGTAGTCCCCCACTTCCGGCGAAACCTCCACCGCCAGCAACCTCACATTGTCACGCGCAATGATTTCCTGAATTTTACGCAGCATTCCCAGAACGATATTACCCACCGACTTGACATGCCCAGCCCCTTTACAAACTTTGCAATTTTCAAAAACCCCTTCTTTTACAGGCGGCGACATTCTTTGTCGGGACATTTCAATCAGTCCGAATTTTGAGATTCGCGATAAATTTATTCTGGCTTTGTCTTTTTTACAAACAAGTTTCAGTTGCCGCTCCACCAGAGCCTTATTTTTTTTCTGATACATATCGATGAAATCGATCACGATCAAACCACCCAGATCACGCAGGCGCAATTGCCGCCCCACTTCAGTGGCCGCTTCCAAATTAGTGTTCGTCGCGGTTTCTTCGAGTTGGCTGGCACCGGTGGTTTTCCCTGAATTGACGTCGATGGACACCATGGCTTCCCCGATATCTATCACAATCGATCCCCCGGAAGGCAACTTGACGGTTCGGTCATAAATCGAATCAATTTGTGTCTCGATATTGAACTGAGAAAAAATGGGTTTTGTTTCCTTGTAAAACTTGACCCGACGATAAAGTCTGGGCATGACCATCTTGACGAATCCCTGAACCGCTTTATACGATTCTTTATCGTCCACAATAATTTCTGTAGTGTCAGCGGTGAAATGGTCGCGCACGGTTCGGACCACCATATCGGGCTCGCTGTACAAAAGTGCCGGAGCTTGAATGTCCTGATTATTCAGATCAGTTTCGAGCTTTTCTGAAATATTCAGAAGCATTTGCAGGTCCTTTTGAAGCTCTAGTTTTGTCCGGCCCAGACCCGCAGTACGGATGATAACGCCCATATTTTCCGGCAGGTTAAAATCGGCGATGATGTCTTTTAATTTCTTTCTCTCAGTCTCATCCTCAATTTTTCTGGAAACCGCACTGGCTTCCTGCCCCACCATTAAAACCAAAAACCGACCCGGAAGGCTGATCCAATTCGTCAGAGAAGGTCCTTTTGCGTCTCTCCCCTCTTTTACCACCTGGACCAGAAGATTTTGCCCACGCACCAAAACATCCTGAATCCGCGTTCTGGCTTTTTTTTCACCTGTTTGCAAATAAGAATCTTTTCGGACATCCTTGAACGGCAAAAACCCGAACTTTTTACTGCCAATGTCCATAAAAGCCGCTTCTATCGAAGGTTCCACCCGATTGATCGTCCCAAGATAAATATTTCCTTTAATTTGTTCGTGGGAAGCATGCTCGACGATCAGTTCTTCGATTTTTCCATCTTCCAAAATGACCACCCGGCATTCTTCCGGCTGATCCGCATTGATTAACATTATTTTTTTTGACATTTTCAATATTTCTCGCTTTTTATTTGCCTCAATGGACAAAATTCGTCTTTAAGTCTGCTATACTAAACTAAAGTATATTTGATTACAAAAGTTGTTTACATTAAGTTAACTTATTATTTTTCAAATAGTTGCCTTAAACGATCGCCACGACTCGTCAAGGCGTATTTGAGTCCTTTTCACATCAGCAAAGTTAGGTAATGAATGATGATAGATTCGTCAGGTATGGTTTCGTTGGACACTTTAAGTCCTGACGATCTGAGAGGAAAAACCATATTTATCCGTGTGGATTTCAACGTCCCTCTGGTTTCTTCCAAAAAGGGATATTTTCGCGTGGCTGATGACACTCGCATTCGCCGTTTTCTTGACCTTACTTTCAAAAAAATCCATGAATTGACCGACGGTGATTGCAGAATAATCATCGGCTCTCACCTGGGACGACCTCATAAAACTAAAGATCACATTGGATGGGATGGAATATTCAATATTCAGTTTGTCAGCACTCACTTTGATACTTTGATCCGTAAAAAATACGGCGACACCTATACCATTTTCCCGCCAGAGATCATCGATTCTCATCTAAAACATTCTTTGGAAATACTCTCGAACCATCGTCTGCCCCCGGGTGGAATTAAGTTTCTACCCAATCTGCGATATTTACTGGAACCGAAGAACCATGAAACTTACCGTAAAGAATTCATTTCTGATATTGCTGAATCCTCGGATGTTTATATTAACTGCGCTTTTGGGTGTAGCCACCGGGTGACCAAAAGCATCAAAATGCTTCCCCAACTCATGCGGCAAAAGGGCAAAATCGTAGTGGCGGGCAATTTGCTCTTTGAAGAAGTTGAAATCCTGGGGAACTTTGGGAGTCGTGTTCTTTCCAACCCTCAAAAAACCGTAATCGTTGCCGGTGGAGCCAAAATTAGCGACAAAATAGCGGTCCTCAAGGAATTTGTTAAATCCAAGGTAAAGCGTATCATAATTGGCGGTAAAATGGTGAACGCTTTTCTTCTGGCGCTAAAATCAAAAGAGCAGGTCACTCCTTTCGAGTTGCAAGATATTCCAGGTAAACTGTTGAATCCGAATGGGGACAAGGGGCAAGGTTTACTTGAAGAAACCCGGTTGGCCGATGAAATTCTCGACCTTGCAGAAACTCATAATGTCGAAATCTTGTTCCCCGAAGATTATAAAGTGGTTGCTGATTTTCATGACACCACTTATGAAGTTAAAAGCCTGCCCGATTTCAATAGAGAACTGCAACTGGACCTTGGACCCAAAACCATCGAAAACTATGCTAAAAATATTCTATCGCCCGACATAGAAAATGTTTTCTGGAACGGGCCTCTTGGGGCATATGATCATCCAACAAACAATGCCTATCTGGAAGGTTCGCTCGAATTGGCCAAACTGCTGTTCAGCTCTGTTTTAATCAATCCCAAGCTTTCTGTGATCATAGGCGGAGGAGATTCTGCGGCCCTTCTAAACAGAGTGAGTATAAATGAACTAAAAAATCTGATCAAAAAGCAAATTGGGAAACAGCTCCTCCCTTCCATCAACCGAAACTTACTGACTCTGGGTTTTTCGGAAGACGACAGTTACATTCTCTGGAATTATTTCACGTCTAATTTTTTTGTTTCTACAGGAGGCGGCGCTTCCCTGAAATTCCTGGAATTCTTCTTAAAAAACAAAGGCAATTCGGAAAACGCTTGCTACCTCCCAGGAACCAAAGCATTAATGGATTTGGAGCCCACCTGATTTCCCTCTATACCGGGTGAGTCAAAAACCAGGACAACCGCATTCAGGAGACGAGTCAACTTTTTGATCTCCTCCACCATCTGCTCGTAGCAGTGCCCTGTAGCCCCCGCCAACTTGACAACATTCTCTCCCTGAAAGTTTTCCTTGCGCTTTTTAAACATGTCAACAACGGGTTTTAATTCTGGGTGAGAGCATCCCGTCAGATTCATTTCCTCATCGACGCGATTGATTTCTTCTCCCAGAGCCCTTAGTTTTTCAGGCGAGGGTTTCCCCCTGAACAATCGAATGATGCCTCCTGTTGCCTGCGCCCCTTTTCTGGCAAGCCGGGTCAAATCTCCCAGTATTTCGATTTTTCCCTGCAAGGACGATAAAATTACGGACATATCCTCACAGTCGTAATCCTGCCGCATCGTTTCTATCATCTTATCCATGTCCAGCGAATCCTCATCGGCGACGCTTTTTCCGAGAGAGCCAAGCCATAAACGGGAATAGCAACATCGAAGAATATCATCCAGATTCACCGCATGCCGAATGAGGGGTCGCAGGGTGAGCCTGTGGTCATCTCCGTAACGGGTTTCAAAAATGTTCATTTCATCCAGAGGCCCCATATTATTCGGAAGTTTCCAGACATCCTCTTTCTGATGATTCAGAATCATAGAATACAAATGATGCGGCTTAACTTTATGGATGCAAACGATATTATTACACTGCACGCCATAGCTACAAGGAGCGCAGGAGATTCTTGCCTGAAACAACACATGGCCTGGAGAATATGGCCCCGTCTCAATCGGATGCGCGTGGGCGAAAAATAACCCCACGATTCGGGTTCCCAACGCGGCGGCAATGTGCATGGTTCCCGTGTCATTGGTCACCAGGT
>VAPK010292048.1_pt1 | contig 14258 bp, 12 predicted proteins | sample 3395031 | NCBI WGS metagenome assembly VAPK01 (sample SAMN08290443, study PRJNA428436) | hydrothermal vent metagenome | isolation source: Deep-sea hydrothermal vent chimney 1 | place: Pacific Ocean: Juan De Fuca Ridge | reverse complement strand
TGGCTATCGGTAAATCGTGATTTTTTCATAGAAAACTCCTGTTCTTAGTTTACGAGAATTTTCTACTTAAAACGCCTGTTATTTTTCGGGGGGATTACAGATACGGATCGTCTTTCGATGTTGGAAAAATAAAACACCTTATGATGAATCGGCTTATTTATTTGCTTTGCAAAAAAGAAAAACAATGACTGATTAATATGTAATTTTTGGTATTAAGGGTTGACGAAGGACTCAGAGTATATTGTTAGCAGCAAGTTGCCCCAATGACCTTGTTGTTATTTTATTGTTTTGCACTTTGGAGTCCCTTTGCTCTTGGTATTTTGATTTTACACCTTTTACTACTGCCCGCAATCACAGACTAAAAAGTTTCGTATTTTGTTTGCGCCTTCACGCTGCCGCGATATTAACGAGTGCAACTATCGTTGTATAAACTTGAAGCCAGTCAGGTGTTTTAGCTGCCCCATTGTTTAACCGCTTTTTAAATTCTTTTTGCTACTTTGATTACTGCTAACAGTTAATTAGACAGACATCTATAATTTACCTTAGTTAAACAGATTCTGTATATTTCTTAATAGCAAATACTTCTAATCAAAAAACATCTCTAAATATTTTTTTAATGATTCCAAACACACTGCCCACCACTCGCATTATCCAAATCATTTAAACGCTTTTGATGTCTTTCCAGTTCGTCACTGTTGGCCCGAATTACTTTTAGTGCAGATCGGTCAGATGAAACCTTTTTCTGTTCTATTGTATTCAGGCCATCCGTCGATTCACTTTCACCACCCAGTGACAAACTCCCCTGCCCGCCCGTCATGGCTAAATAAGTATCAGCTAGAATTTCCGCATCGAGTAATGCACCGTGTAAAGTTCGAGATGAATTATCTATATGATAACGTTTACATAATGCATCCAGATTATTTTTTTGCCCCGGGTGCATCTTGCGTGCAAGCGCAAGGGTATCCAATACGGTACATAGTCCTTCTATTTTGTAGGCTTTGGTTTTAGTTTTTGCCGCATGCAGTTCGAACTCTTTATTTAAAAAACCCACATCGAATGGTGCATTATGAATAATAAGTTCAGCACCGCGAATGTAGTTAGCAAAATCTTCAACCACCTCGGCCATCACCGGCTTGTCGTCAAGAAATTCAAGTGTGATCCCATGAACTTCTTGCGCACCTTCATCAATGTCACGTTCAGGCTTGATATATTGATGGAAGTTATTATTGGTTAGGCGACGGTTAACCAGTTCAACACAACCAATTTCAATAATGCGATGCCCTTGTGATGGTTCTAATCCTGTTGTTTCTGTATCTAAAACTATCCTTCTGTTTCCCGTTTTATGTAACCCACTCTTCATGTTAACTACCCGTAAAAAATCATATTAAATTCAAATCAATTATATATTATTAACCGCCCATACACATCGCTGACAACTCAATCAGGCTCGGTGTACGATCACTTGATGTGAGCCACTATGTAAAACATCACAAACACGTTCAACGTCTTGCCGCTCACCTTGAAAAAGTAGTAAAAAATTTTCCGCTCTAATCGCCTCTTCATACTCCTGTATACTGCCCCTAGGCACACCTATAACAAAAAGTGCTGTCCCTAGCAAACTGAAGCCTGCACTAATCTCAATATCCTCAAAGTCGTGTATCATCATACTAACAATGGAGCCTGCAACGGCCAACGAACCAAAATCAGGTTCCCAAAAAAAAGCTGCCCCAGCCAGTTTACTCCAGCAGTCCGGCCAAAAGCTATCTTGTTGCCCTAGAAAAGCTACGCGATCGTCGATACAGTAAAAACCAACTGGATGTTCCTTACCCTGCCAACCTTTACCGATAACCGAGACTTGCTGGAGATCGTAACCGGCAGCTTGCAATTCCCCGAGTGCAAGCTTCACAGCATCTGGATGTGGGTAAATCACAATACAACAGATCTTTGTCATTATATCATTCCCTAAACAAGCCCGCTCCGCCGAGTTAAATATTATGGTTTCAGGCATTGTATAAAGTGTGATGCAAACAAATGAAAATGACTGTCACCCAAGTGACAATACTAAGTTAAGAATTCATGTGAAATGATTGTAAGTCTGCTGAAAACCGCACAATATTCAGAGTCTCTTTGTTTTCTTTTCCACATGATGCTTTGCTTCATCGGCACAGGTTTGCAGAGCCTCAAGTTCAGCAACTTCCATATGAAAGTTCTGCTTGTGTAAGATGCCTTGCTTGCGCCAGTGCTGCAGATGTCGGTTTACGACCTGTCGCACAGAACCGACCATACGAGCCAAACATTCATCGTGAAGATCATGTATCAATTTGAGATGGTACACACCAGTATCGGCATGCGGTACAATGTGGCGCAGTATCAAACGAGCTAGGCGCGTCATTGTATCATGCAAAACTAGATCGGTAGCCAGATCTTCCATTTTACACAGCTGTTCCCCTAAATAAGGCAGAAAATTGCGATTGAATTCAGGATGCATATCAATCCACTTACGTGCCTGCTCTATTGGCACGGATATCAAAGCAACGTCATCCAATGCTACAGAAATAATTTCATGCGGCTTGGTGTTAAGCAGTGTCACTATATCAATACCATCCCCCGAACTCAGTATCGATAAGGTTAGACTTCTACCCGTTTGCGGATTGATTCGCATAATCTCAACACGACCGTCTATCAACAAAAAAAAACGTTCCTGAAAAATATCGGGTGACAAATTTAGATCCCTTCTCCAAGTGTCACGCCTAAATAATAACAACATGTCATCCAGCAAGCTTTCAGAGAGACATTTAAACAACGATGACTTAAGGAGTATTTCTTTGCAGTGATTGAAATAAATTAAATCCCTTTTCATAGTGTATAACTCCCAGTGTTTGCCTTACAAAAAGAACAGTGACAGAATGCCTATTTCCTTTGGAATCATGCCAGATTAAATCAATAAAGTCACAGCTATAATAGCCCTCTAACCATGTTAGAGTAATGTTACAAACCTATGGTTTAATAATATTTTATGAAAAATAAAAGTTCACCCTCGCCTAATGAGAAACTCACACTCAAAGAAGTTATCGCCATGGGCATTGGCGGTATGGTTGGTGGAGGTATTTTTTCAGTACTCGGTCTGGCTATTGCTCAAGCAGGTCATGCTGCGCCCGTTGCCTTTGCCTTGGGCGGTGTGATTGCTCTGTTGACCGGACTGTCCTATGCGCAGCTCGGTCTGCTGTTTCAATCCAGCGGTGGCAGTTTTACCTTTTTAGAGCATGCCTTTACAGACCAGCGTATTGCTGCGATTGGTGGCTGGCTGTTGCTTATCGGCTACGTCGGTACGATGGCGCTGTATGCCTATACCTTTGGTGTTTATGGCAGCGCCTTGCTCGGCTCTGACGGTACGAACGTCGCCATGCATCATTTACTTGAGTCATTAATCATGTTGAGCTTTCTTGGTGTCAATTTGTATGGTGTCAAGGCCAGCGGTGCCAGCGAACTTTTAATTGTTACCATAAAAATGATTATCCTGTTTCTATTTGCAGCTATCGGACTTTTTTTTGTCAAAGCTGATCATGTGTTGCCAGTATTTAATCAAGGTTATAACGGTGTGGTCATGGGTGCCGCATTAATCTTCGTCGCCTATGAAGGATTTGAACTGATCCCCAACGCAATTAACGAAATGGAAAATCCGCAGCGCAACCTGAAACCCGCCATTATCTGGTCTATTGTTATTACGATTGCGATCTACATACTGGTTTCCATCGTCGCGGTGGGGAATCTGTTACCAAAAGAAATCATTCAATATAAAGAGTATGCCTTAGCCGTTGCAGCTAAACCCTTTTTAGGGCACGCAGGCTTTGTACTCATTGGATTAGCTGCACTATTTTCTACTGCATCAGCGATTAACGCAACACTGTTTGGCACTGCTCGCCTCGGGATGATCATGGCATCAGACCGGGCGTTACCTGCAGCGTTCGGTTTCAAAAGCAAACAAAACAATATCCCTTGGGTTAGTTTGGTTTCAATTACCGGGGTAACGCTGGTATTCGTCAATCTTGCTAATCTGGACATCATATCATCATTCGCCAGTTCAACTTTTTTATTAATCTTTGCTCTGATCAATCTATCTGCTTGGCGATTGCGTAAAAAAACCTTGGGGAATGGATTACTGGCACTCACTGGGATGCTGTTATCCTTATCCTCTTGGTTAGCACTTATCTTTTATTTATGGACAACTAATCCTAACAATTTAATCTGGATCGGAACCACCTATATAGCTGTTATTGCAACTGAGATGTTCGTTTCCCGACATTCACAGCAACCTCATTAGCAATATAGACGAGCGACCAACAAGCTTAAATATCAATATAAAAATAACCTGCGCGAGGATCATTTTGTGACTAGATGTTATTTGCATGTCAACCCAGTCATACTAACCCTGCATATCAAATTACATATTAAGACCTGTCACTCAGGTTACAGCGATCCATTACTAACTGACGTAGAGTCTAGCATTCAGTCGTCATGCGGCTTTCAATTTTATAAAAGGATATTATATGCCGATTTCAAATAACTATATCCGTTGGTTTAAAGAACTGACTATCAATGATATTCCCTTGGTTGGCGGCAAAAATGCTTCTCTCGGTGAAATGTACCAACAGTTAATGCCAGAGGTAAAAGTTCCCAACGGCTTTGCCATCACCGCTGATGCCTACCGCTATATGCTTGACAAGGCGGGTGTATGGAATGCGTTGCATGATGCACTGGCAGGGCTGAGTCCCAATGATATGGAAGACCTCGCAAAACGCGGTGCAGATGCACGCGATATTATTTACGGAGCAACGCTACCCGATGATTTACGCAGTCAAATTCTCACCGCCTTTCATGCATTGAAGAAACAATACAGCGGTGACATCAGTGTTGCCGTACGCAGCTCGGCGACAGCGGAAGATTTACCGAACGCCAGTTTTGCCGGGCAGCAAGATACCTACCTGAATATAACCAGTGACGAACAATTACTCGATGCCTGTCGGCGTTGCTTTGCCAGCCTGTTTACAGATCGTGCGATTCATTATCGCATTGATCAAGGTTTCGATCATTTCAAGGTGGCACTATCTATTGGTATCATGAAAATGGTGCGCTCCGATCTATCTGCTAGCGGTGTTATGTTTTCGCTCGATACCGAAACCGGCTTTCGTGATGTCGTCTTTATTACCGGTGCCTATGGTCTCGGCGAGAACATTGTACAAGGTGCGGTTGACCCTGATGAATTTTATGTACATAAACCCACTTTTGAACACGGTCATCGTGCGGTGTTACGTCGTGCCCTCGGTTCGAAAAAAATCAAGATGCAATACACCACCGGCAATACCCGTGAAGCAACCCGCAATATAATGACACCTAAAAAAGACCAACAACGGTTTTGTCTTTCTGATGATGATGTATTAACACTAGCCCAATATGCCATCAAAATCGAAAAGCATTACAGTACTCAGGCTGGTTACAACAAACCCATGGATATGGAGTGGGCGAAAGATGGGATTGATGGTGGCCTGTACATCGTACAGGCACGCCCCGAAACTGTTGAGTCACAAAAACAGGATAATATCCTTAAACAATATCATCTCAAACAGGAAGGTGAAATTCTGGCGCGTGGTTACGCCATTGGTACCAAAATTGCCACCGGACACGCTCGCTACATTCATGATGTGGCTCATCTGCACGAGTTTCTTCCGGGCGAAGTGCTCGTGGCCGATACGACAACCCCCGACTGGGAACCCGTGATGAAAACCGCGGCGGCAATTGTAACCAACCGCGGTGGGCGAACCTGTCATGCCGCTATCATTGCTCGTGAATTGGGTGTCCCTGCCGTGATCGGCTGCGACATAGCGACGGAAGCCATTGCTAACGACGAAACTATTACCGTTTCCTGTGCCGGGGGTGATCAGGGTCGCGTCTATCGTGGCGAACTCGACTATGAAATTATCGAAACAGATCTCTCCGACCTGCCACACCCCAAAACTCAAATCATGATCAACCTGGGTAACCCGGATCTGGCCTTTACCACCTCTTTTTTGCCTAACGACGGGATTGGGCTGGCGCGCCTTGAATTTATCATCAATGAATACATCAGGGCTCATCCCATGGCGCTGTTACATCCAGAGCGGGTCAGCGACTTAAAAACACGCAAAGATCTGGAAACCCTTATCATCGGCTACACAGACGGTGCCGACTACTTCGTGCGTAAACTCTCTGACGGTGTCGGCACCATCGCGGCTGCCTTTTGGCCAAAACCGGTGGTGGTACGCTTATCCGACTTCAAAACTAATGAATACGCAACCTTGCTCGGTGGTACTGACTTTGAACCCCGGGAAGACAACCCCATGATTGGTTTTCGTGGTGCGGCGCGTTACACCCACCCCGCCTATGCCGAAGGCTTTGCCCTAGAATGCGCGGCTATGAAACGCGTACGTGAAGTGATGGGATTAACAAATGTCAAACTCATGATCCCCTTCTGTCGCCGCATCAAAGAAGGTGAAAAGGTACTCAAGGTGATGGCCGAACATGGCCTCAAACGTGGCGAAAACGGCCTTGAGATCTACGTCATGTGCGAGATCCCAAACAATGTAATACTTATCGATGAATTTGCCAAACTTTTTGATGGCTTCTCCATCGGCTCCAACGATCTCACCCAGCTCACTCTGGGCGTTGATCGTGATTCTGAGATTGTCGCCTTCGATTTTGATGAACGGGATGCCGGCGTTAAACAGATGATTCGCCTTGCAGTCGAAGGCGCACACCGAAACCAGCGTCATTCAGGACTGTGCGGGCAGGCACCTTCGGACTACCCAGAAATAGCCGAGTATCTGGTAGAAATAGGTATCGACTCAATCAGTCTTAATCCGGACACGGTGTTGAAAACAATGCGTTATATTGTAGAAAAGGAAAAGCAATTACGCCTAAAAAAATAGCGCAAGGAAATAATCCCACCGAATCTAGCAGGTTAAACTAACAAAGCCCTGCGCTTTAGTTTATATCGGGCGTCGCGATTAAGGGTTAATCATAAACGACCAGACTGTGCTTCGCTGTGTCTATATCAACAATCTGCCCTCTATCATGAGCAAGCTTTCCCAGTTCATTTAACACTGGCAAATCATTATTTTTAGCTAGTGTCGCAAACAAAGCTAGCGACTGACAACCCAGTAATATCTCTGATTTTGTTTCACAACCACAGACCGACTCGTCCACTGTTAAATTAAAATTATCGGGCATGCGTATAATGAGCGGTTCCTGTAAATTTATTGGCTAAACATACACAAAATTTTGATTTGATAGCTGTCACCCAAGTTGCATCACTGACATGATTTTTCAGTTATTTTTTATACCATTAAAATTTCACGATAGAGTCTTTACTATGCCCAAGGATACTGACAGCTTCACTCAACAAGCCGTAGCAGAAACATTAAGGACTTTCCATATTGAACCCGAACAGGGTTTGAACCAAACTGATGTTGGCGAACGTCTAGCACAATATGGCTATAACGAAATAAAGGAAAATGAAGAACCAATCTGGCATCGTGTCTTCCGTAGATTTTGGGGGCCGATCCCCTGGATGATCGAAATTGCCGCACTACTCTCAGTCATGGTGCAAAAGTGGGAGGACTTTATCATCATTCTGGTGATGTTACTGGTGAACGCCGGACTGGATTTTTTTCAAGAACACCGCGCACTGAATGCTCTGAAGGCCTTAAAAACAGGTATGCAACGCCAGGTCACGGTGTTGAGAGACGGCAACTTTAAACTCATCGCCGCTCGCAAACTGGTGCCAGGCGATCTAATACAACTCAAGATCGGCGATATTATTCCAGCTGACGTGCAACTGCTGTCCGGCGATTACTTATCGATCGATCAGGCCGCTCTGACGGGTGAATCTCTACCTGTAAGTCGCAAGGTAAATGAAGTCGTCTATGCCAACACCATCGTCAAACAAGGCGAGATGATGGGGGTGGTCGTTAACACTGGTGTTAATACAAGATTTTCAAATGTTGTGTCACTGGTTGCCAAAGCGCAACTGGAAGAGCGTAGCCACTTCCAGAAAATGGTTATCCATATTGGGAATTTTTTAATCCTAATCACTGTTGCTCTCGTTCTGTTAATCATTATGGTCGCATTATTCCGTCACGAAAATTTTATTGAAATTACCCGTTTTGCACTGGTACTCACCATCGCCGCAATCCCGGTTGCACTGCCTGCGGTATTGTCAGTCACAATGGCGGTAGGTGCCTTGAATCTAGCACGCAAGAAGGCCATCGTCTCTAAACTAACGGCCATTGAGGAACTGGCCGGAGTCGATATATTCTGTTCGGACAAGACTGGAACGCTAACCGAAAACCGGATGCAAGTTGCTGACCCCATTGTCATAGATGGGCACACCCAATCCGAGTTATTCCAGCTTGCCGCACTGGCCTCAAAACGGGAAAACAACGATCCGATTGAACTGCCGATTTTCCACTACATTGATGAGCATCTGCCGGAGATCGATCTGAGTATTTTTCGACAGACACATTTCACACCATTTGATCCGGTAAGTAAACGCACGGAAGCCAAGATCGAAAGTGGAAATAAACACTTTACGGCAATCAAAGGTGCCACACAGGTGTTGATTAAGATGACAGCACTACCGGATGAGCAGATCGTAACAATCAATCAACAAGTAGACCAGCTCGCTGCTAAAGGCTATCGTACACTCGCGGTCGGCAAGAAAACCGGCGATGCGCCCCTGATCCTGATCGGCCTGATCCCCCTCAATGATCCGCCCCGCGTCGACTCCCGTCAGGTCATTGCTGACATGCGCAACTATGGTGTTCGAGTCAAAATGGTCACTGGCGATCACATGGCCATCGCTAAAGAAGTCGGCCAACTACTGGGGTTGGAGGGCGAAACGATCCGCTCCCATCAGCTCACCGGCAGTGGCAGCCAATCACTATTGGCTCTCGCTGAAGCTATGGCGATGGCAATCTACACGCATCTAAACAAAGAAGTGAGTCAAGCACAGGCCAAACACTTTACCGATGAGGTTATGGAAAATGTTGCACAACTTTATGATACCCGACTATTGGATCGCGAATTTATCCACACTCACGAGTCTGCCATTATCGACATGATCGAAGATGTCGACCTGTTTGCCGAGGTCATCCCAGAGGATAAATACCTCATAGTTGATACCCTCCAAAAAGGCGGCCATATCGTTGCGATGACCGGTGATGGTGTTAACGATGCACCCGCACTAAAAAAATCTGACTGCGGTTTTGCCGTTTCCAATGCCACTGATGCTGCACGTGCCGCCGCCGATATAATCCTCACCGCTCCTGGCCTGTCAGTCATTAATGATGCCATCAAACAGGCTCGCATCACCTTCGAACGTATGAAAAGCTACACCATTTACCGTATTGCAGAAACGATTCGTATTATCCTGTTTATGACCCTAGCAATCGTAGTGTTCAATTTCTATCCCATCACCGCGCTGATGATCATTATCCTGGCTCTGCTCAACGACATCCCTATATTAGCGATTGCCTCTGACCGTACCAAAGTGGATACCAAGCCGGTGCGCTGGAACATGTCGGAAATCCTATTTGTTTCCAGTATACTGGGCACTGCCGGCGTCATATCTTCGTTTCTGCTGTTTTACATTCTAATGCAAGCAAAGTTTTCAACCGAGCTAATCCAGTCAATGATTTTTGCCAAACTGATCGTCGCTGGGCATGGCACTATTTACAATACACGCATTGACGACTGGTTCTGGAAAAAACCTTACCCTTCTTGGCTGCTATTTAATGCCACCTTTTTCACCGCCGTGCTGGGTACCCTAATTGCTGTTTACGGGGTGTTTATTACGCCGATTGGCTGGGAATACGCACTCTGGATGTGGGTCTATGCGCTGCTCTGGTTTGTCGTCAACGATGCGATTAAAATCGTAACCTACCGGTACTTTAGAAATCGCGAGCACTTATTCTAAAATATCGAAATGTTGTTAAGCAAAAGTGCTGCGATTGACAGGATTATGGCTCAGCCCCAATGCCGGGCAACAGAAACAGGCCAGCCGCGGCACCCACCAAAAGTCCACCCAGTGAACCCCATAGCGCACCTTCGGCACCCCAAACTTTGTAACGCTCCTTCTCATTGCTGTAGGCGATGCCGAGAAAGTCATCACCCTGCCCTCCAGCCCAGATAAAGGGGATAAGTAATATCGACTATCAGTGAGTCCCCCATTATTTCTATAAAATATATTCTTGGTTCACTATAGGCATTTCTACGCGAGTGTTTTTCAGTTTTTTTGCAAAGGCATTCATACTTTCCTGTTCACCATGAACAAGAAAAGTGGTTGTTGGATTTCCCATCTGCTGATGCCAGTTCAATAGCTCGGCCTGATCGGCATGCGCAGAAAAACCACCTATGGTATAAATATTGGCACGTACCAGTATTTCTTCTTTATAAATATGTACACTTTTTGCACCATCAACAATCTTTCTAGCTAGCGTACCCTGTGCCGCATAACCGACAAACACAATGCTACATTCCTTACGCCAAAGGTTATGCATCAGGTGATGGCGTACACGCCCACCCGTACACATTCCTGAACCCGCAAGGATCACTGCACCACCTCTGATCTGATTAATCGATATGGACTCCGCAGTCTCCCTTGTAAAATGCAGCCCAGGCAAATTAAATGGATCGCTACCATTATGTGAGACAGCCAAAGTTTTGGCATCAAAACATTCAGGGTGGCGTTCAAATATTTGCGTGGCGGAAATAGCCATGGGCGAGTCTAGAAACACATTGATATAATGCTCAAGGTGTTTGTTTTCGACCCCTTCTCGAAGATAATAGAGTATCTCCTGCGCACGTTCCAATGCGAAGGTGGGGATAATAATATTTCCGCCCCGCCCAATCGTTTTATTGATGGCATCATAAAGCTCTTCGATCGAAGGTTGTAATTGTTTATGTAAACGATCGCCGTAAGTCGTTTCCATAACAACACTATCGACTTGTGGCGGTATTGCTGGATTACGCAGTATGGCGCGTCCGCTATAACCCAAGTCACCCGAAAAAAGTAGGCGATGTTGTTGCTTATCTTCCTCAAGCTGCAGAAAAATACTTGCCGAACCTAATATATGTCCTGCATCGATAAAAGTGACACGAATACCCGGTGCCAATTGAATAGCTTGATCATAGCTGGCCTGACGTCCAAAAAATTCAAGACTGTTGAGCGCATCCAACGTGGTGTAAAGTGGCTCAACATTTTTTGCATGTTTACCGCCATAACGCTGAACTTTACGTAATTGATAACGCGCCTCTTCTTCTTGCAGGCCAGCCGAGTCCAACATAACCAGTCTTGCCAGTTCCACCGTAGCGGCTGTCGTGATAACTTCACCTTTAAATCCCTGCTTGGCAAGTAAGGGAATACGCCCACAATGATCGAGATGACCGTGAGTGAGTAACAGGAAATCGATATCAGCCGGATCAAAGCCAAACGGCTCAGCGTTTTCCTCTACCAGTTCACGGCCACCTTGATACAGACCACAATCAATCAGAATTTTCTTATCCGCACATTCGAGTAAATGACAGGATCCGGTCACGCCCTGATCTGCACCGTGAAATGATATTTTCATTGTTTCTCCTCTATTAATGATTCACCGTTTCGCTCATACCAACATAACAAACCGTCCCATATATCATCTGCTGTTTCCGCATACCAAAACAAATCACGATCCTCAATATCAATAACACCTTCATCGACCAGATAGTCAATATCAAAGGCTTTACGCCAATAACTTTCACCAACTAACACTACTGGCAGGGGTTTAATCTTACGAGTTTGAATCAAGGTAAGTGTTTCAAACAATTCATCAAAGGTGCCAAACCCGCCAGGGAAAGCCACCAAGGCCCTAGCGCGTAATAAAAAGTGCATTTTGCGCAAGGCAAAATAATGAAACTGGAAACACAGTTCTGGAGACACATAAGGATTTGGATACTGCTCATGAGGCAAAGTAATATTGAATCCAACCGTTTTGGCACCTGCATCATGCGCTCCACGATTGGCTGCCTCCATCACACCCGGCCCGCCACCTGTCACAACCACAAGACGTGAATCTTTCGGGCCGTTACCCGCATTGCCAACCAAGCGTGTAAACTCGCGGGCAACTTCATAATAATGACTCTTAGCAAGGATACGTTCAGCAACAACAAGTCGCCGTTGTAATTCAGTGTCTTCTGGATATAGCCTCAAGGCATCTCGTAATAGTTCAATTTTAAGTTTTGCAGCGGCGGGCTCAACAATACGGGTACTACCAAACACGACGATACCATGCTCAACACCGTGCGCTTTGAGTAGTCTGTCTGGTTTCAAATAATCCAGTTGTAGGCGTACTCCGCGCGCATCGTCACCGTCGAGAAAATCGACATCCTCGATAGCCGGTCTATATGAAGAACTATTCATGATCGCCTCAAGCTTGGCCGGTCCTTGAAGATCTTCGGCCTTCGGTTTAGGCTTTTGCCAAGGTAGTGGCTCCCTGCGTTGGTGTTCGCATGCTGGTTCAGGTACTTCTGGTCTGCTGTGTTTTGTCTTCAAAGAGCCTTACTCTATACGTCTGGTTAATTAGTTTGAATAATATTAAACCACACCATCTACCCTATGCTGCTACCTAGGTGACAGCATAAGATCAAAAATTACCTGAATATAAGGGAGGTATTCCTTTCTGTTTAGTCGGCATTTTGTATAAATTTAATACTATCATGTCAAAAAAAACAGAAAATATAATTTTGTCGATGATAGTTAACTTCAAACGAGGGTTTTTATGCAACAAAGTCTGGCTCGTCAATTTTTTACCGATATGCTACTGGCGCGTCGCTTCGAAGAAGCCGCAGCTGAACAATATACACAAGGTAATATCGGTGGTTTTTTACATCTTTATCCGGGGGAAGAAGCCGTTGTAGTAATGTGGTGTTATGTTATTTCGGTGATGGTGCAGCTAATCAAGGAACGTTTCATGAATCATTAAACATGGCTGCTTTATGGAAATTGCCGGTGCTTACCGTTCAGTGCTGGAAGTGGCTGAACTTAAAGCACGCGATCCACTACAAACTTTTCGGCAACAAGCCATATAAAGAAAACTGGTTGAATGAAGATGACTGTCAGACGATTGAACAAAGTGTGGATAAACAAATTGAATCGGCGGTATCTTTTGCCGAACAAAGTCCTGAACCAGAAAATATTGCAACGAATGTTTATCACTCTGCGCTGGATCTTTATGGAGTACAGAAATGAAACGACCGCACAATGAAAAATTTGGACAGTTAGCACCGGCTCAGGCGGCGCCTGAATTACAACTTTGGAGAGAAGCCGATTCACAATGGGTAGCCGCTACTGACGTACCGACACCTTATAACCGCACGCTGGAAGCGGCAAGTATCCCTGATACAAAAGGTGTCTGTCACACAATACAGAATATGCTCCGACAGGCAAAATAATTGATTCTGGTTTTCCCATCCACTTAACATGACCACTGTCACTCAAGTTGCATCCATCGCTAATTGATGGGCGCACAATCATGCCTATGAACTTGAGACTGCTAACATGTTAATGGGATCGGTACACCCGCATTTTAGAATGTAATGGATATGGACCAATCCCCATCCCTGCTAACCATTAACAGTGGCTCATCGAGTCTCAAATTTGCACTGTTTACGATTCATCGGCCGGAAGCACTGCACTGCCGGTACCGAGGTGAGTTTATCTCGATTGGCCGTACTGCTCTGTTTCATATCCACGATGCCAATGGCCATCTGTTTCATACTGAAAAAATCAGCATATCCAACCACGAACATGCCCTAAAGATTCTGTTGGATTGGCTGGCAAAAGAAAGCCTTGCGCAGAAACTAGTCGGCGTGGGGCATCGTGTCGTGCATGGTGGATGTCGTTTCCATGCACCTGTCCGAGTAACAGAAGACAACCTCACCTATTTAAGCAGCTTGATTCCGTTAGCACCCAATCACCAGCCTGCCTGTCTACAAGGCATCACAATATTACAAGAGCTTCAACCTCGGTTACCTCAAGTTGCTTGCTTCGATACAGCATTTCATCATGACCGCCCAGAGGTAGAACGCGACTTTGCGTTACCTTCTATGCCTGAACTGGATAATGTTCGTCGTTATGGCTTTCATGGTTTATCCTATGAGTACATCACAAAAATTTTGCCCAATCACTT
>VAPK010212088.1_pt1 | contig 14259 bp, 14 predicted proteins | sample 3395031 | NCBI WGS metagenome assembly VAPK01 (sample SAMN08290443, study PRJNA428436) | hydrothermal vent metagenome | isolation source: Deep-sea hydrothermal vent chimney 1 | place: Pacific Ocean: Juan De Fuca Ridge | reverse complement strand
GCCACCATAGACCACACCAGCGGCGCGCTTGTGATGAATGTGGCGCGCCCGGCAGGATTCGAACCTGCTACCCTCGGCTTAGAAGGCCGATGCTCTATCCTGATGAGCTACGGGCGCAGAAAACGACGCAGATATCTTCGCTGAAATATACATCCGCTGTGAAAATTGGTCGGGGTAGAGAGATTCGAACTCCCGACATCCTGCTCCCAAAGCAGGCGCGCTACCAGACTGCGCTATACCCCGGCGTCATTTCACGTTCGCCGTATCGACGAGGATCCGAATAATACGCGTCGAAAGCGGTCACGTCAATTATTCTTTCGCTCTGAATAATAATATTTTGACGACTTGAGTCAACGAGCCAATTTGGACAATATTTTGCGGCGCAAAGATTAGTGGTTGCGTTTTTCTAACCGAATTAGCCGTTTCAGTCTACCATTTTTCCACGATCTTTCATCAATGATATGATCCAGACAATAAAATGACTATTTTTTGCTCGAAATGAGCATAGAACTTGATGGTCATTTTAATGATTCGAAAAAATCACTCATCCATGACTTGGATAACCACCAAAGGCATGAGAAAATGACTTTTTTATTAGGCTTTTATTGATAAAGAGTTGGGTGATGGGTCAAATTATAGATGGTAAAGCAGTCGCTGCCGCCATGCGGCTTTCAATTAAGGCACGGATTGATGAACGCAAAAAAAATGGGGTCCGTGCGCCAGGGCTCGCGGTGATATTAGTCGGCCAGGATCCCGCCTCTCAGGTTTATGTGAAGAACAAACGAAAGGCCTGTGAAGAGATTGGTATTTACTCAGTTTCTTATGATCTTGACACTAATATCAGCCAAATCGAGTTACTGGATTTAATTGATGAACTCAATCATGCCTCGGATGTGGATGGCATTTTAGTTCAATTGCCTTTACCCAAACAAATTAATCCGGAAATCGTGATTGAGCGTATTCGAGCCCATAAAGATGTCGACGGTTTTCACCCTTATAATATCGGGCGACTGGCGGTACGGATGCCATTATTGCGGTCTTGTACCCCCTATGGTGTCATGAAATTACTCGCTTTTACCGAAGTCACTACCCGAGGCAAACATGCCGTCGTCATCGGGGCTTCCAACCATGTCGGCCGCCCCATGGGGCTTGAGTTATTATTAGCGGGTTGCACGGTAACCACGTGTCATCGTTTCACTGAAAATTTAGCGGATCATGTTCGAGCAGCGGACATTGTCATTGCTGCGGCTGGGAAATTAAATTTGGTGCAAGGTGAATGGATTAAACCCGGCGCTATCGTGATTGATGTTGGCATGCATCGACTTGATAATGGTAAATTGGCCGGTGATGTGGATTTTGCCGCCGCCAAAGAGCGAGCCAGTTGGATCACTCCCGTCCCCGGTGGTGTTGGTCCAATGACAGTGGCCGTATTAATGGAGAATACCTTATTTGCCGCCGAGCATTTACATAAAAGTAAGGTGTAATGGATGGATAAGGACACTCCTTATCCATCCTGCCTGTTATTCTCTTCGCCAAGTGGTGCCTTGTGGGCCATCGTCTAATAAAATACCCTGCGCTTTTAAGCTGTCTCGAATACGATCGGCTTCGGCCCAGTCTTTATTGGCTCTGGCTTGCAGACGCTGTTGAATGTACTCTTCAATGGTTTGTTCATTCAGGCCCGGCTCATCCAGCGGATTGCTCCCTTGTAGAAATTGATCCGGTTCATCTTGCAACAGACCCAATTGTCCGCCTAGATTTTTTAATAATTTAGCCAAGGGTATGGCTAAATCCAGCGTATTATCCGCCTTCGCTCGGTTCAGCGCTTTCACCACATCAAATAATACCGCAATCGCTTCCGGCGTATTAAAATCATCGGCCATCGCGATATCAAAGCGTTTTGTCAACGGCTTGGTTTGTTCGGCCTCTTGATCCGCCGATTCGGTAACAGGAATATCCCGCAATGCCGTATAAAAACGCGCTAACGCGGCCTTAGCATGAATCAGGCTCTCATCGGAATAATTTAATGGACTGCGATAATGACTCGTCACAATAAAATACCTTAATACCTCGGGCGAAAACTGCTTAAGTACTTCCCTGACGGTAAAAAAATTACCTAATGATTTGGACATTTTTTCTTGGTCAATCATGACATGCCCATTATGCATCCAAAGATTCACAAAAGTCTCATGGGTCGCGGCTTCGGATTGGGCGATTTCATTTTCATGGTGAGGAAATTTCAAATCCATGCCACCTCCATGAATATCAAAATGATTACCTAAGCAATACGTTGACATGGCAGAACACTCGATATGCCAGCCAGGGCGCCCCGTCCCCCAGGGCGAATCCCAAGCTGGCTCACCGGGTTTGCTGGCCTTCCATAAGACAAAATCCATGGGGTCTTTTTTCGCTTCATCGACTTCGACACGGGCACCGCTACGCTCTTCCGCCAAATTCCGGCCAGATAACTTGCCATAATCAGCGAAGGTGCTGACCGAATAATAAACATCGCCATTATCTACCGCATAGGCCACATCGTTGTCCACCAAGCGCTGTATCATGGCAATGATTTGCGTTAAATGGGTGGTCGCACGCGGTTCCTGAGTGGGTGGCAAAATATTCAAAGAGGCCGCATCTCGGTGCATCTCAGCAATGTAACGTTCGGTTAATGCGTCCATGGGCTCGTTGTTTTCTTGCGCACGCTTGATAATTTTATCATCAATATCGGTAATGTTACGCACGTATTCTACGTGAGCTTTACCATATAATTGACATAAATACCGATAGACAATATCAAAAACCACCAGCACCCGAGCATGCCCTACATGACAATAGTCATAGACCGTCATGCCGCACACATAAAGTCGTACGCGCTGTGGATCAATGGGTTGAAAAATTTGTTTTTCTCGATGCAAACTATTATAAATTTTTAGCATTTAATTACCTAAAATTGATTCTTGAATATTATTGACCACGCATAAACATTTTATCAAGATCTTTCATGGTTAATTGCACCCAGGTAGGACGGCCATGATTACACTGTCCACTGCGTTCGGTGCGTTCCATATCTCTCAGCAAGGCGTTCATTTCCAAGACGGTTAATCGACGGTTGGCGCGTACTGAGCCATGACAGGCCATGGTGGCTAACAGCTCGTTACGATGTGCCCGAATACGCTCACTATTGCCATAACTGATTAAATCGGATAATACATCGCGGATTAAGGCATCCACGTTTGCCTCCCGTAATATGGCCGGTACTTGCCGTGCCACCAATGTTTCTGGTCCCATACTTTGCACGTCAAAACCAAATTCGCTAAACACCGCCTGAAATTCATCCGCCGCCTGTACTTCTCGTTCACTGACATGTACCGTGATGGGCAATAACAAGGGTTGGGTTTTTATCTCTTCTTTGTCATGTGCCCGCTTCATTCGTTCATAGCTAATTCGCTCGTGGGCGGCATGCATATCCACCACAATCATACCTTTATCATTTTCCGCTAAAATGTATACCCCTTGAAGTTGCGCAATGGCAAAACCCAGGGGTGGTTTTTCTTCATCTTGATGCAGAGGCAACGGATTTGGTGGACTACTTCGGCCCACACTCGTCGGTTTTGCCGACGTGGTCGCCCGCAACGCGGCATAAGAGGCGATTTGCTCCGCCACATTCAATCCCAAATTTTGTTGCTGCCGTGGACTTGAATGGGCCGCCTTGCTTGGCTTACTTGCCGACGAATGGGCAGACGAATGGTTTGAGGTAGGTGAGCGGTGATTGGGCGTCGTGGATTCTGCGACGTTGATGGTATTGACAAACGTTTCCTCCGCGGGTGTATGACCCACTTGAATTTGGGCAATGGCATCTTCGAGGGTGCGGTAAATAAATCCATGGACTAAGCGGCTATCACGAAATCGCACTTCGTGTTTCGTCGGATGCGCATTCACATCCACCAACGCCGGATCTAACGACAAAAATAACACATAGGCCGGGTGGCGGCCGTGATAAATCACATCTTGATAGGCTTGGCGAATGGCATGGGTGACCAATTTATCGCGCACCATCCGACCATTCACATAAAAATACTGCAAGTCACTCTGGCTTCGGGTATAGGTCGGTAAACCTAACCAACCCGATAGCTGCCAACCGGATGACTCCATGTTAATAAAGATGGCATTATCAATAAAAGCTTGACCACAAATTTTGGCAACGCGTTGCGATTTATCCGTGGTGGTTTTAGCCGCGCGTAAATTCAATACTTCTTTTTGATTATGTTTTAATACAAAACTTAAATCAAAACGGCTTAAACTCAAACGTTTGACGACCTCTTCAATATGGCCAAATTCTGTTTTTTCGGCACGTAGAAATTTTCGTCTGGCTGGTGTATTGAAAAATAAGTCCCGAATGTCAATGGAGGTACCAATTGGGTGGGCCGTGGGTACTGCCTCGGCTGGATTTTCCCGACCATCACCGATAATGCGCCAACCGGTTTCATCGTCTTTGGTGCGTGATCGCAACTCCAGCCGCGAAACCGAACTGATACTTGATAACGCTTCCCCACGAAATCCTAGGCTGGCCACACTTTCTAAGTCCTCAACACTGGAAATTTTACTGGTGGCATGACGGCTCAGCGCTAATTCAAGGTCTTGTCTGCCAATCCCGATGCCATTGTCGAGTACCCGAATACGCCGAATTCCGCCTTGTTCAATTTCAATACCAATGGTATCTGCTTGGGCATCCAGGCTGTTTTCCAACAGCTCTTTAATCACAGAGGCCGGTCGCTCAACCACCTCACCCGCCGCAATTTGATTAGCAAGCTGAGCGGATAAACGCTTTATTTTATGGATCGGTGTAATGACTTCATTCATTTGGATAATCGTTAATCAAAAATCTGGCAATGCTCCTGGAAACAAACCTGAGAGAAGCCATTGCGTTAAAATTGTACAGAATCGCTCCTCTCCCCCTTTCCAGCAATTATCTCAAATAAACCAGATAAAAAGATAGCCAAGCCGGGAATAAATTGAAAGATGAGTATTTTTTATTCAATCGTGAATTCATGGTTTTTATAATACGTGCATTAATTAAATTTTTTATACCCATAACCGATACCCCCCTCAACTGGGATGTTTCGTGAGAGCAGTGCGCATGTACTTAAAATTTTTATTATTGTTTATGATGCTATTGGTATTTCCTGCACACTTACTTGCTAGCCCTCAAGGCGACTATTTGCAACAACTATCTACAGAAGCAAATAATACCGGCAATTTTAACTCACAAGCACAAAACCAAAATGAATCTGTACGACAAAGATTTATAGCCTTAGAAACATTGCTTAAAAACCAGCGCCCCGCATTTTATAAATTTTATACTAAATTATCTGATGATAAAAAAGAAAAAGTGTTAGAAATTCATAATGAGCAACAAATGTTATCCGTAACAAGCCAAATGATTGCGGATTTGTATTTTAAGTAAGTCATGTATTCTTGCAAGGTGTTTGATAATTTTACTGAGGTTGTATTGCCATGTTTAATAGCAGATTGGTTTTTTGTTGGTTAAAAATTAGTGTCATATTTTTTATTATTCCCGCCAGCAGCTGGGCTTTGGACGTAAAAATTTCACCTGAAATTGAGTTTGTCGCGTTTAAACATGACAACAAAGAATACAAAGTACAAAGAATTCAAAATCAGGAACACCTACTGACGGGTGGATTTTCTAAAACGTCTCGCATGTGCCCACCGTTTTGCGTACAACCCATGGAGGTGGCGCCTGACATTAAAACGGTTGGTGAATTGGAATTGCTAACGTTTATAAAAACAGAGCTCAGTGCTAATACGGGAGTACTGGTTGATGCAAGAACGCCTTCTTGGTATGGCAAGGGCACGATTCCAGGGTCGGTTAATATTCCGTTCACCACTTTTTCGAAAAAATCTTCGCATATCGAACTGAAAAAAGTGCTATATAGCCTTGGTGTAAAAAAGCGGGATACTAAATCATTGTTACCCTCATTAATGGAAGATATAAAACGTATGGTATCCAGCAATTATGTCTACCAAAAATGGGATTTTTCCTCGGCTAAAAAACTTCTATTATGGTGCAATGGAATGTGGTGTGGACAATCACCCGCTGCAATAAAAGGGCTTATCGAACTGGGTTATCCATCGGAAAAAATTCTGTATTATCGAGGAGGCATGCAAGCTTGGAAATCCTTGGGGTTAAATGTAGTGATCCCTGAACGCAGTTAAATGCTTAGATCCGAGGGGTGGATTTGCTGTGCTTAACCCACCCTCTTATTGCTGAAAAAAACCAGCTCAATCAGTATCGGTGAATTTAGCAAAAAAGGCAAAATGATCAAAAAGTATTCACTGACGCGGCTATAATCAGTGTACAGCCATCCAGTGCTCCAGTGATCAGAACACAGCCATCAGCACCTCAACGGATGGGGGAGGCACAACTCAAACGAAAACCCAGACCGCTGAAACGGGCGCCGGGAAAGTAGTAGTTACGACAGGCACAACGGGCGTCGTGTAGACCAAGGTGCCAGGAACCGCCACGAACCACCCGCCGACCCTCACAGGTATTTAAATCTTCTCGCCTATCGTTGGTTTTATAAGGGTAATCTCGATACAGACTACGGGTCCATTCCCAAACATTACCACTCATATCAGCTAAATTGTGATCCGGGGTATTGCCTTCAATAAATAATCCCACCGGGGTCGTTGCTCGAATATGGCTCTCAAAACTGTTACACCGCTGGGCTTCGAATAAATCGCCCCAAGCATAAGATTGTGTGGCAAATCCACGAGCGGCGGCTTCCCTCTGGGCTTCTGTGGGTAACTGGAAATTTAAACCTGTTTGGGCGCTTAGCCAAGAGCAATAGGCTCAGGCTTCGAACCAACTAATGCCTACCACGGGTTGCACGGGATTATTAAAGGAACTATCTAACCATTGATCAGGCTGACGAAATTGTCCTCCAGGAAACCAGTTATTGAGTAACGACTCAAATTTGTCATCACTCATATTCGCAATGGCTTCTCGATCCTCAGCTTGTTTGCTGGTGATTTTACCATCATTTAACAAAGAACGAATAACATCAGGATAGGTTTGATAATATTGCCGATTTTCACGCCACTGTTGTTTAGGCCCTTCATCGGTATTTTGTCCTTGATGGCGAATTAAACGTGGATTACCTAATTCTCCCAATGCTTTTCCGGCGGCAATGCGTGCCCGTAAATCCGCCTTAGTATTTTGCAGGCGCTGTAATAATTGTTGGTGTAATTCTTCAACTAAACTGGGCGCTAAATCCATGTCTGGCTGGGCGGCACAACGCCCGGCTAAAGGCAAATTCACCCCCATGATTTGCCGAATAAAATCCTCGGGGGATATTGCCATCGGTGCCGCAATTAAAGTGGTTTCATACCACGGGCTGCTAGGTGGTGGCGGTAACGGTTCATAATCAGCAATACTCGCCAAGGTTTCTTCTAAGGTCGGTTTGAGTTCACCCTGCAACCAAGCTGAAGCCACGGTTTGCGGTTGAGGCTGCGTAGCTAACTGCCGGGCAGCAAAATATTCCTGGAATAACTGATGGCTATATTTCACCTTATTATTGCTTAATAATTCACTTTCGTCTAACAGTCCCAGTGCCATGGCGGCATTAACAACACTTTTATTTTTGGTATTTAACAAGGTTAAGGCTTGATTAAAATCAATCATCACTTGAGCACTTTCTTCTCCCGATAATTGCTGCTGCATTTTAAACGCCAGGGTTTGTAATTGAGGGCACAGGATTCCTTGTTCGGGCAGTTGATAGGGGTTGCCCCAACGCTTGGTGGATAATTTGGTCCGTTCACGTGCCGTTAACAAAGTATCATCTTGTAATAAGGTATTGGTTTTTTCCAATTCTCGGATCAATACTTGGCGTACAAAACCCGTGAACAGCGCCGCCCGGCCTTTGGGCAGATCACCCGCTTCATCGACTTGTCCGATTAATAAACGTAAAAAATAAGGCGTCCGGTAATACTCCAGTTGTTGCTGCTGTTCCAGTTGTCGAAATAAAGCCTCCGCCTGTTCATGGTGATACTTTTGTAAAAAGCTTAAAATTTGTGAATCATCCAAAGATTCGATACGAATATGTGGTACCGATAATTCGTCTGAGCTGGATAAACCCATGCTGTAGTTTAATTCCCGACAAGAAAAGATCACTCGATTGCCAGGAAAATGGGTATTGATTTCCCGCAGCAGATCACACCACGCCCGAAGTAAGGTTTGATAATGAGTCTCATCCCTGTGAGGCATTTCATTGAGCGCATCCAGTAATAACAGCACCCGACCCGTTTGCATTTGTGTCTCAAAATCCGCTAAGCCAGGGTTAAGACGTTGCCACTGGATCGTTAACCAAGCCCAAGGTGAGGGAGGTAATTCACCCGTTGAATCAGCTTGGGCTTGGTATTGATTGAGACTAACAAAAAAGGGAATCAAAGCATCGGTTACACCTGAATGCATTGCCGTGAACGCGGTATGCCATTCCAAGTGTTGTAATAAAGTACTTTTACCCGCCCCCGGTGAACCTAATAAGACAAAGGCAAGATGGTTCGGTTGAGCGGCTAATATCTCGCTTAAATCGGTAAATTTGCCATCAATAGATGTTAACCGTTGGCCTTGTGCGGTATCATCTTGATCCAATGATAAAGTCAATGGCGTAAATCGCGTGTCTAACTGCCACTGATCACGGCACCATTTGGCAATACGGGTTAAATAATATTCCGATAAATGATTCGGTTGATGACGGACGATGGCATTGCGCTCAACTTCGGTCAAACACGATAAGTCATCACCTGCTGTCAATAGCTGCTGTAATTTTGACAGCGCTGGGTGTGCCCTGGATGGCTCCGTCGCCGTGGGCGCCGATGGTATTGACGGAGCTACTGGGGGTTTGTATTAATGTCTTTGCGAAAAACGGATTGAATTTTGTCTCTGATGCGATTAAAAAACATTTCCGTATCCACGGCTAAATCATAAGAGGCTAAACCTGGAATAATTGGTAAAGCAACTTTCAGTTTTGCCGTGGCACTGGTATTGAGCGTTTGCAGTTCAGTCAGAATTTGCTGTAGGGTCTGGCTCAGTTCGGGTGTCAGGCTCACTTGATGTTGCTGAAATTGCTCAACCTCCTGAATTAACTCCCCCACCATGGGTTGAGCAATCGGTTCCAATTGAGTTTCATCACTGAACTCAGCTAATAGATGGCTGTATTCTTGGTCGAGCTGGCGTAATTTGGGTAATATTTCGTCTTCTAATCGCTGCTCCAAAGTGATTTTTTCATGACCGCTGCTAGCGTTGATTTCCAATCTAAATCTATATTTCTTTTTGTCAAGTGCAGTCAGTTCGGTTTCGATATAGCTTAATCGTTGTTGTTTTCGGCTAATGGTGTAATCCATAGTAACGTATTTATCCCAGTGCTAGGTTAATAATAAACCCACCCCGTCTACGTTATCCCCAAGATATTTTGTTATGATTCGGCTAAATTTTGCCATTTTATGGCAAGGGTATTAATACCAATGATAGGGTTAAATTGCAACTCTGAATCGCTAAAAATCGGTTAATTTATCAACGCAAACAGCGGACAAAGACTGACCCGGTGTGGTTGCTCGAATCTGACTTTCAAAACTATTACACCGCTGGGCTTCGAATGAATCTCCCCAAGCATAAGATCGTGGCTCATATTGGATATTAGGTGAAATAGGAATAATGATGGTATATTTTGAACTCACCCAGTTAAGATAAGGCAATGAACCATGGCGATCCGTTTTCCCTTGACCGACTTATTGAATGAGCAAGCGTGTTACGATCACTGGCTCGACACGCGGCCTCCCGAAAGCTTCTTGCCGTGCGAACAAAAACCGCATGACAGCCGTCGCGCCCCTATTGTCAAGTATCAAGCTAAACGCTGATCGCGCTTGAGCAATATACCGGCAACTAAAAACGACTAAGGGTTCATCAATGCAATATAATTTTGAATGGAACCCTCAAAAAGCCCATCGTAATATCCGTAAACATGGCGTAACCTTTGAAGAAGCCTGTAAGATTTTTGATGACCCCATGGCTTTGACGGTTTTCGATGGTGAAGAATCTAGCGACGATGAAGACCGATGGATAACACTTGGCCTGATCAACGGCCAGCATTATTTGGTTGTGGTACACACTTATCACAACGCCAAGGAAGATAGTATGACCATTCGCTTAATTTCAGCGAGACTGGCCACTAAACATGAAATTCGGCAATATGAACAAGGATAAATATTATGCGTGAAGAATATGATTTTTCAAAAGGCGAACGCGGCAAATTTTTTAATCCAAATGCTAAAAAGAATTTACCGATTTATTTAGACGCTGAAGTGTTGGATTATTTTTCTGAAAAAGCCAAGGCCAAGGGAGTTGAATTAAATACGATGGTGAATGACTTGCTTAAAAAAGATATTGCGCTGATTGAAGGCGTGAAATAATCTTTGTCTAACTTAACATGAAAATACTTTTTGTAGAAAACCATGAAATTTTTTCAAGAGTCGTGATTGACAAGTTTTTATCATAGCACTCAGTCATAGTCGTTCCTAGCATAGAAAAAGCACTTATATTGCTTAACCAAACAGAATTTGATATTGCGCTCGTTGAATAACATCCACTTCTACAGGAAATTTTTCAGATAGCTCTTTTATTAACGCAAGCAGCGGGCAAAGACTGACTTGGGCAGACGATTTGTGAAGGATTAAACGCATATTGGCCAGCCTTTCCATGATCCAGTATTCCAGAGACTCAACGGATGGGGGAGACACAACTCAAACGAAAACCCAGATGGTCGTAACGGGAGTCGGGAAAGTAGTTGGCACGAAAGGCACAACGGACGAAGCGTTGATCAAGGTACCAGGAACCGCCACGAACCACCCGCCGACTCTCACCATCGTTAGGGTCTTCTCGCCCATCATCGACAACATAAGGGTAATCACGATACAGACTACGCGTCCACTCCCAAACATTGCCACTAATATCAGCTAAGTTATAATCCGGGGTATTGCCTTCAATAAATAACCCCACCGGTGTGGTTGCTCGAATATGGCTCTCAAAACTGTTACACCGCTGGGCTTCGAATGAATCGCCCCAAGCATAAGATCGTTTGGTAACCCCATGAGTTGCGGCTTCCCATTGAGCTTCGCTGGGTAACTGAAAATTTAAACCCGTTTGGGCACTTAGCCAAGAGCAATAGGCTAAGGCTTCAAACCAACTAATACCTACCACGGGTTGAATCGGGTTATTAAAGACACTATCCTGCCATTGATCCGGTTGACGATATTGTTGATTACTGGGATACCAATCATTCAGTAATAATTCAAATTGGTCATCACTCATTTTTGCGTACCGATCCCAGTTCTTAACACTTTTACTAGTAATTCTGCCCTCACTAAGCATTGATTTGAGAACATCAGAGTTCGTTTGAATATACTCTCGATTCTCACGCCACTGTTGTTTAGGCCCCTCATCGGTATTTTCCCCTCGTCGCCAAGCTTTAGCGACCTCAGTTGACCACCACTCTTCATTGTCATAACCCCCGGCGGCCATGAATAATGCCCATTCAGCATTTGTCACCGGCGTTTGGGCGATGACAAATTCATCTAAGGTGATGGCATGAGCCGGGCTTTCATCATCATATACTCCTTCATCGCTGCCAATGGTATAAGTACCCCCAGGAATGGTAATCATCTGTGGTAATAAATAGTCACCATCTTGCCCTTGATGGCGAGTTAAACGTGGATCACCTAATTCCCCCAGTGCTTTTCCGGCGGCAATGCGTGCCCGTAAATCCGCCTTAGTATTTTGCAGGCGCTATAATAATTGTTGGCGTAATTCTTCAACTAAACTTGGCGCTAAATCCATGTCTGGCTGGGCGGCACAACGCCCGGCTAAAGGCAAATTAACCCCCATGATTTGCCGAATAAAATCCTCGAGGGATATTGCCATCGGTGCCGCAATTCAAGTGGTTTCATACCAAGGGCTGCTAGGCGATGGTGGTAAAGATTCGTAGTCGGCTATGCTCGCCAAGGTTTCTTCTAAGGTTGGTTTGGGTTCACCTTGTAACCAAGCTGAAGCCACGGTTTGCGGTTGAGGCTGCTTTGCTAACTGCCGGGCAGAAAAATATTCGTGGAATAACTGATGGCTGTATTTGACAGAACGCTTAACAGTCAGTTCGTACTCATCCAAAATACCAATAGCCACACCGGCTTGTAATAGATGACCATCATTCACCGCTAAATCATCCAGGGCTTGTTGACGGCTGATGACCATTTGTATGTTTTCTTGACCCGAAACTTTGTCTTGCATTTTAATCGCCAAAGTTTGCAATTGAGAACAAAGCGTCCCCTCATCAGGTAATTGATAGGTATGGGTTTCGTTTTGATTATTCTGCAACTCAGTGCGATCAAAGGGCGTTAATAACAAAAAGTCTTTTGCCAACGGACTGTCTTTATTCATCTCTCGGATTAAAACCTGACGCACAAAACCCGTGAACAGCGCTGCACGGCCTTTAGGGATGCCTCCTCCTTCAGTAACTTGATCCACTAACAAACTCAAAAAATACGGATTGCTATAAAATTCCAGTTGTTTTTGTTCTTTGAGTTGCTGAAATAATGTGTCTGCGTGTTTAGAATGATAACATTGCAAAAAATCAGCAATTTGTGTTTCATTTAATGACTCAATACGAATATGTGGCACGGGTAATTCTTTAGGCGTCGATAAGCCGATACTATAATTTAACGCCCGGCAAGAAAAAATCACCCGATTGCCCGGTGAATAGTCATTCACTTCCCGTAAAAAATCTTGCCACTGGGTTAACAAATGTTGGTAATGAGCCTCGTCGGTATGCGGCATTTCATTGAGGGCATCCACTAATAATAATACCCTTCCCGTTTTCATCAAGGCTTTTAAATCCCCCAATGGCCATTGGGCACTCAACCAGGCCCAAGGAGATAATGCAACATTGTCATCCGCTTTATAACGATTTAAATTGATATAAAACGGAATCAGTGTCTCGGCGACACCTGAGCCAATGGCCGCTTTAGCGATATCCCATTCCAAACGTTGTAATAAAGTGCTTTTTCCTGAACCGGGTGAACCGAGTAATACAAAGGCCAGGGTATCGGGTTGGTTCGTTAATATGTCACGCGGATCCGTGAACGCATGGGTTTTACCACCCGCCGGTTGAAAACGTTGCGCTTGTGCCTGCTGTCCTCCTTGGTCTAATAACAGGGTTAATGGCGTAAAACGGGTGTCCAGTCGCCTTGCGTTTTTCGAGAGATAGGGTATCCATGGTGGCATTATTATCCTTGATATTCGCCGATGTATCATAACCCCGTTTTCCCCAAGATATATATTGTTCTAATAAACTGAATTTTATTATGTGATGAATACCAATAATGGGGTTAAATTGCAAATTGACTTGACCCTTTATTGTTATATTTTGCCGCCTTTTCCTTTATGCCGATAACTTTAGCAGCATATTTTTCAAGGAAAGCACGGTAGTATCTTTTTCGATAGGAAATTCGTCATTTCCACCATAAACGACATATTTACGGGTGGCTTTCACATCGCTGCAAGCCAGATGAAAGCCTTGTTTGATTTTAGGTGCAACGCTGTGCTTGATTTCTATTGCCCACAATTGCTTGCTGGACAATTTGAGTAATAAGTCGATTTCTGCACCGGCCGCCGTGCGGTAAAAATAGGCCTCTGCTTGCTTGGGAAGAATTGACAGAATATTTTCGATCACAAAACCTTCCCAGCTTTTCCCTAGTACGGGATTGGAAAGAAGGGAATCGTAATCTTCGATGCCAAGCAGTCGATGAAGAATACCACTATCTCGGATGTAAAAATGTGGCGATTTTACCAGACGTTTTTTGACATTGGCATACCACGGCGCAAGACGGCGCACCAGCAGAAGATCGACCAGAATGTCAATGTAGTTGGCCACCGTTTTGCCATCGACTTCCAGGTTTGCGCCTAATTTGGAAAAGTTGATGGGCTCGCCCTGCAGGTGCGCCAGCATCGTCCAGAGCCTGCGCAACCGCGTGGCGGGGACACGAAAACCCATTTGTGGCACATCCCGCTCCAGATAGGTGCGAATCAGGTTTTCAAGCCAGCAATTCTAAATTCATAGCCTTTCAATTTAATTTTCATCCCTTCTGGTTAAATTAACATCTAAAGCAGTGAGCCAACGGCAAGTTGATATCACATTC
>VAPK011095184.1_pt1 | contig 14262 bp, 8 predicted proteins | sample 3395031 | NCBI WGS metagenome assembly VAPK01 (sample SAMN08290443, study PRJNA428436) | hydrothermal vent metagenome | isolation source: Deep-sea hydrothermal vent chimney 1 | place: Pacific Ocean: Juan De Fuca Ridge | reverse complement strand
GTGTTTGGTAAAGTTTTCATGAAAAACGACATTCCGTCCAGAGAGATGTCGGGAATTTATAACCTGGATGTTGCCGAGTTACCGGCTATCATCACCGACCTGGAGCTGGAATATCCTTTTGACACGCTTCATCAAGGAACGAAGTACACCAGTGGACGGGTGCAGGTGAGTTTTAAATCACTAGGAAATCCGCTGGTCCCCGAAACGGAAAAAGACTGGGGCAAAATAGAGCTTCAGGATTTATCCCTGCAATACGGAGATGAATACTGGCCTCTGTCCAATCTTTCGGGAGTGATTGAATTTGGAGAAGGGCCTCTTCACCTCATTGGAATGAAGGGGTGGTATGGAGATTCTCCTGTTCAGTTGGACGGCCAACTCACTCCCTATGCCCCCAATGGGCCTGAGTTTGACCTTGTGGCCAAATCCTCCTCCTTCCATGCGTCAGGTTTGAGAAATATTCCTTCCCTGGAAAAATTAAAATATACCGGCACAGTAGAAACCGAAATTAAAATCAAAGGGGCAATTCATGATTTAGAATTTGACCATGTTTTGGGTTTGTCGCAAGCGTCCTACCAGTTTGAAGACTTGTTCCTTAAGCCCAGAAACGTTTTTAATAAAGTGGAGCTCAAGGGGCATTTTGATTCCAAAGCGGGGGTAATAGTAAGGAATATTGTTTTTGATATTAAAGAAAATAGAATCACCGGGAAAGCAAATATCAAAAGCCTGGACAATCCGGAATTTTTTATTCAGATGAACTCCAGTAAATTCAAGACGGAATCATTGGCGCAACTTTTATTGCCTTTTAACATCAACCAAAAGGGGTCCGCCGATTTTCAAATTCAGGGGCAGGGAAATTTCAGTCAGTTGGAGAAATCCAGTTTTAAAGGAACGGCTAATTTAAAAAACCTGGAGTTTCTTCCCGAGGGTCATGATCATGTTCTCACCTTGAACGCCGGAGTTAAATATTCCAAAAAAAGAATCGAGATAAGCGAGGGAAGCCTGGCATCCGATTTGTCCTCGGTGGACTTTAATGGCAGCTACCAAACAGGCTCCAAGCCAAAATTAAATATTAAAATTTCAGGAAAACGCCTGGTAGTGGAAGAATTGCTTCCCGTCAAAAATGCGGAAAATGCCAATCTGGGCAGTTTTCTAAACGAATCGGAATTGTTTTCCGAAGGAACGACCGATATTTCATTTGATCTGGACGAGTTGGACTACAAACGTTTGACTTTAAAACTGGTTTCCGGAATCGTTTCTATCGCGAAAAAGAAAATCAAGATCAGCAAATTGGATTTGGGAAAAGAGCGGAGTATTCGCGGGCGAGGAATTTTTGAGATGGGTGATTCCGATGCCCTGCGTTTCAAGGGATTGATACAGGCTGAAAAAATTCCGGCGCAGGATTTTTTCTCGTTGTTTGGCGACACGTTTCAAAATGGATTGACGGGGCAATTGAAAACCCTGGATATTCGGGTGAAAGGTCAGGGGGATGGGTTGAAAGAAATCGGGAAGTCGCTGGTTGTTAAAACCTCATTCGACTTTGGTTCCGGTCAAATCGACCACGGAAGATTGAAAACCGGGGCCTTGCGATTGTTTGGTTTCGAAGAGGAAGAGGCGGAAGCCGACGAAAAAACTTTGGAAGAGAGTTTTTCACCTTACGAGCAAATTGCCGGAAAATTTTCTTTGATCAAAGGCATTGCCACGACAGAAAATTTTATTTACGAAGATAAAAAACGCAGAAGTTCCCTTGTGGGAACGTTTGATCTCAACAAGAACGAAATGGACACCGTGTTGGGTGTCGCACCGCTTGCCGCGCTCGATAAAATTTTGACGAAGATTCCGGTGTTCGGAAAAATACTCACCGGAGGAGATGAGGAAAGTCTGGTGAAAACTTACTTCACTGTAAAAGGAAAATTCGACAACCCAAAAATGAAAGCCATTCCCTTCACATCATTGACTAAAAAAGTGGTCGGTATTTTCCAGGGATTTTTGCAAACGCCGAAATATATTTTGAACCCGCAACGAAAAGAAACCAATTGACTCGCTCTCCAGAGAGGGAAATTGCTCACGCCGGACAATGGTTTTAGGGGGGTTGGTGTACGTACCCCTTAAGGGGCATGAAAGCTAAGGAAGAGGATATCACAAGCGAAGCGAGCGGAACCTGACTTTTCCTCCTCTGTTAAGGGGCGGGAGCGAGGGTCAGGCGGGCAAAGCCAGGTCGAGGGCTCTTTGTTTGATTTTCGCGTAAGACCCGAACCATGCCTGCCGCAAACGAAAATCCTGACTTTTGCCAAGATGGTGATCGAGCATATAAGTCACTGCGTTCAGCAAACCCCATGCGGTCCCTTGAGCGGTTTCCAAATCATTTCCCGGCGCTTTTTCAATTGCGTTAATCGCCTGCCGGGTTTTTTCCTCAGCGTGTTCAGCAATTTCTTTGGGTCCGATAGCCGAAAAATTCATGGCAGTTTCTGGCTGGAAAACATCGAACATATACTGGTTGGACATTGCCCCGTCCACTGTTTTATTGACCAGGCGTTGAGCGTCGGATGCGAAAGCTGAAATCGCTGCTCGACCGGAAGCGATGACATCTCGTGATTTTTTTTCCATGTCCGGGGCAAACTTGGAGGAAGTCAGGAAGATGTTTTTGAAAGTGGTCCTTTCTTTGATGGCTATTGGGAAGGTGTTGTAACAAACCTTGCGCATCGCTTTGAACTGGATCTGAATCGATTCCCTGTTTTCCTGACGGGAGGTCAGCAAAAGATAACCTTCCACCTCGTCCCCTTCACCCACGACAAAATTCTCGTTTAACCAGGCAAGAGCGAAGACGATGCGCTCATTTTCCAGACTCCCGATGGTCACTATATCTGCGTCTCCAGCGTCAGCAAAAGATTTAAAGAAGCGGAATGCCTTTTCATTTTCGATCGATTTCAGTCTTTTATTTTTGGAAACCTGGCGATCTATTTTCGCTTTGCTCAACATCTCCCGAGCAGAGAGTCGAGGTGAAACATCGATGCCAATTCCTTGCCAGGGTTTTTCGTTTGTCCAGATCATGGTTCCTACTTTATGAGCCAGTCTGTATCAGCGGATGGATTTTGATTCATCGGGATTGAATATTTACGATCTGAAGGTTCCCCGATGTCTGGCTCAAGTGAGAGGTCATTACGGATGTGATCACGACGATGTCTTCGTCTGTGTCGGAGGGAGGGGTGGGTTGAGCTTTGCGTGCGGGTTTGGCCGGCGGCGCTTCGTAAGGAAGCAGGTGGACCAGCAGTTTAATGGTGAATATGAGAATTGTGAGAACGAGAAAAATGACAGCTATGGCGATGGCTGAAACGGTGAGGGATGTGATGATTGCATCATTCATGGTATTTCCTTAGCGTTGGACCATCGATTGAACGACGGATTCGATGGCCGCATGCGCTTCCGGTCCGGGTGCGGTCGGGTCGCCAAATAAGGACAAAAAGACCCCCGCCGCCACGGCGCTTCCGATGACTCCGGCAACATTGGGGCCCATCGCGTGCATCAACAGAAAATTCGTGTGGTCTTCCTCGGCACCCACTTTCTGGGAAACGCGCGCGGCCATGGGAACGGCGGAAACGCCCGCCGAGCCAATTAGGGGATTGACCTTGCCGCCCGACATTTTGCACATGAGCTTTCCAAAAAGTACTCCTCCCGCAGTGGCCATGCAGAAAGCCAGCAAACCGAGAACGATGATCTTGATGGTTTCCAGTTTGAGGAAAGATTCCGCCGTCATGGAAGAACCGACTGCAAGAGCGAGAAAAATCGTGACGATGTTGATCAAATGAGTTTCAGCAGTTTCATGCAAACGGGCGGTGACGCCGCTTTCTCTGAATAAATTGCCCAACATCAACATGCCAAGTAGAGGGGTGACAGCCGGCAACATCAGACAACAAATGATCGTCACCGAAATCGGGAAAACGATTTTAACCGTTTGCGAAATGGGTTTCAACTGGTCCATTTTGATTTTACGTTCCTTGCTCGTGGTCAACCAGCGCATGATGGGCGGTTGAATCAAGGGGACCAGAGACATATAGGAATACGCCGCGACCGCTATGGGTGCTAGCAGGTGGGGGGCCAGTCTAGTGGCCAGAAAAATCGAAGTGGGTCCATCGGCGCCGCCAATGATGCCGATGGCGCTGGCTTCTTTCAAGTCAAAGCCCAGATAAACAGCGCCGACCAGGGTGGTGTAGACCCCGATCTGGGCGGCGGCCCCAAGCAGTAAAGTGGCCGGATTGGCGAGCAGGGGGCCAAAATCCGTCAGAGCGCCCACGCCAAGAAAAATCAAGGGCGGTATTATTTCGTGCTTCACTCCTTGATAGAAAAAGTTCAGCAGGCCGCCTTCGTCGGTGCTCATCATCATACTCTCAGGCAGGTTGGCCATGAGACAACCGAACCCGATGGGCAAAAGCAGAAGCGGCTCGAACTTTTTCCAGATGGCAAGATAGAGCAAAACACAGGCGACGCCCAGCATGACCACTTGCCCTGGGCTGATGGCCGAAAACCCGGTCGATTCCAGTATTTGGATCGCCGCTCCTGAGAAAGTTAGTTCCATTATCCTATGATGAGTAGTTCGTCGCCGGTATTGATTTTATCGCCTTCATTGACGGAGATAGACTGAATGACGCCGCTGGTGTGGGACTTTATCTCGGTCTCCATTTTCATGGATTCCAGAACAACCAGAACATCGCCCGAATTGACAGCATCCCCCACCTTGACTTTCATGGAGAAGACCGAGCCTGGAAGAGGAGAGGTGACCACCTCTTTTGCGGGCCCGCTGGCGGGTGGTGCCGCCTGGGGGCTCGGAGCAGATGCTGATACAGGTTGAGGCGCAGGCGATAAGGGGGCGGAACCCGCCGGCCCGACTTCCACCTGATAATCCCGGCCATTGACTTTTACGTTGTACACCGCGTGCGCCGTTAACGCCACAGCCGGAGCTGTTGCGGGTGCCGGGCTTGCCGGTGCCGGAGCTTTGCTCGCGGGTGCGGCTTTTGGCGGCATGGGGTTATTGCGGGTTTCAAAAAATTTCAGTGCGACTTTAGGAAACATGGCGTAGGAGAGCCGGTCGTCTTCAGAGGTGTACTCATTGCCAAGTTCCGAGGTCACCGTTTTCCATTCCGGTTCCAGAAGGTCTGCGGGCCGGCAATCAATGATCTTGTCGTCCGCGCTCACCTTGGCCAACAAATCCTCGTCCAGAGGACCAGGAAGTTTGCCGTATTTTCCCAGCACGCACCCTCTGGTTTCCTTGGTGATGATTTTATAGCGTTCCCCGGTGAGAACGTTGAGCGTTGCTTGCGACCCGACAATCTGACTGGTGGGCGTCACCAGGGGCGGATAGCCCATGTCTTTTCTAACCCGGGGCACTTCCTCTAAAACCTGATCCATCTTGTCGAGCGCGTTTTGTTCGCGGAGCTGGTTTTCCATATTGGAAATCATTCCTCCGGGAATTTGAGACTTCAGAATGTTGATGTCCACGCCCTTGAAATCGCTCTCGAATTCGGCATAATTTTTCCGTACTTCCTCGAAATAATCTGAAATTTCTTCCAGCAGACCGAGGTCCAGTCCCGTATCGTAACCGGTTCCCTGGAGAGCGGCCACCAGACTTTCCGTCGGGTAATGCGAGGTCCCCATCGACAGACTGGAAATTGCCGTGTCCACCATATCCACCCCTGCGTCAATGGCGCTTTGGATGTTCATTCCGGCGAGACCTGTGGTGGAATGCGTGTGCAGGTGAACCGGCAGTTTGGTGTTCTTTTTGATTTCTGAAACCAGATCAAAAATTGCCTTGGGAGTCAAGAGGCCCGCCATGTCCTTGATGCATAGAATATCCGTTCCCATGTCTTCAAGTTGTTTGGCCATTTGGATGTACAGCTCGATGTTGTGCACCGGGCTGACGGTATAGCTGATGGCCCCTTCGACCGTTTTGCCGCATTTTTTTACGGTGTCCACCGCCGTTTTGATATTGCGAAAATCATTCAGCGCGTCAAAAATTCGGAAGATGTCCATGCCTTCGTCCGCCGAATGTTTGACAAAACGCTCGACGACATCATCGGCGTAATGCCGGTAGCCCACACAATTTTGCCCACGAAGCAACATTTGGAAAGGCGTGTTGGGCATTTTTTGTTTGAGTTTTCTAAGACGATCCCAGGGGTCTTCGTTGAGAAAACGAATGCAGGAATCGAACGTGGCACCGCCCCACATTTCCAAAGAAAAATATCCGACCTGGTCGAGTTTTTCAGCGATGGGGAGCATGTCCTCTGTTCGCATACGGGTCGCGAGCAGGGATTGATGCGCATCCCGCAAAACAACTTCAGTAATTTTTATTGGACGAGGTGACGCACCCATAAGGAATCCTTTATGTTTTGATGGGACTTCTCATCATTCGATATTTTGAAGCCGCCCGGCAGTGAACCTGATTTCACTACTTGAGGGGGCTGAAAATTCAAAACCAGCGGAATCGTTCAAACCTTCTCTAGATGAACTTTCCCCACAAACCTTTGAACAATAGGTCCGGTACTGCCGGGATTTAGGGAATACTAGATTATCGGGAGGGTAAAATCAATCTTTTTTGCTCCGAGGGAATTGAAACATTTTGGAATGTGGAGGATCGAAAAAAAACCCTTCGTTTTTTCGGAATGTTCGATATTATTTTTTCCAAGTCATGGGCAGAAAAATCAGGATAACGCCAAAAATTTCCAAGCGTCCCATCAGCATCCAGGTGATCAAAATAATCTTTCCCAAGGCCGGCAGATCCGCGTAATTACCGGCAGGTCCTACATTCCCGAGACCCGGGCCGATGTTGAAAAGGGTCGCAACCGACGCCGACAATGAGGTGGTCAGATCGACCCCCATGAACGCGAGCAGGATACAACTGAGGGCGGAGAGTCCGAGAAAAAGAAATGTCAGCGCGACGACGTTGGTCAGGTGGTCGGGTGCGATGGTTTTGCCGCCCACTTTGACGTGGAAAATGGCGCGCGGGTGCACCAGCTTTCGAAATTCGCGTAAAATCACTTTATATAGAATAATGAACCGGATCACTTTCAAGGATCCGCTGGTGGACCCGGAACAGCCGCCGACCATCATGATTCCAAATATTAAAACCCGCAAGAAGTCGGGCCATTTATCGAAATCATCGGTCACGAATCCTGTTGTCGAATGGATAGACACGACGGTGAACGCCGCTTTTTGAAGAGCCTTGGCCGCATCCGGCTCGGTGGCTGTTTCAATCAACCCCCATGTGGCGATGAGGATGCCGATAAAAACCATGGAACAATACGCTCGAAACTCCGGATTTTTGAATATAGCGCGGAAATTTCGAGTCACCAGTTGGTAATGCAGGGCAAAGTTGATTCCCCCAAGGAACATAAAAAGGATGATGATCGATTCCACATAACGGCTGTTGAAATGAGAAATGCTGTCGTTGTGCGGCGAAAACCCGCCGGTGGCAACGGTGGAAAAGGTGTGGCAGATGGCGTCGAACAATCCCACGCCCCCCGCCTGTAAAAGGGTGATTTCCAGAAGGGTGAGAACGATATAAGTTTTCCAGAGCATCTTCGCGGTTTCCGCAAGCCGGGGTTGCATGCGTTCCACCGTCGTGCCTCCGGGAATTTCCGCCTTGAACAAATGAAAACTGCCAATGCCCAGCATGGGGAAAATAGCCAGACTCAGCAGGATGATTCCCATCCCGCCGACCCATTGCGTTAAATTTCGCCAAAATAAAATTTCGCGGGGAGCGGATTCGATGTCTCGCAAAACCGAGGCCCCCGTTGTGGTGAACCCGCTCATGCTTTCAAAAAAAGCGTCGATGATCTGAGGGCAAACGCCGGTCAGGACAAAAGGAATGGCCCCGAAAAAGGAGATGCACACCCAGGAAACCGCGACAATGGCAAACCCCTCCCGGTCGCGCAGTTTTTCAATGCCCGAGGGCAATAACCTCCAAAGGAGCAATCCGGAAATGAGAGAAGCCGCCAGAGTATAAGAAAACGCCTCTACTCCGCTCATGTAATTCGGCAGAGCCGGGGTTTGGTAGTGCATGGAAACTGCGAGCGGAATCAGCAGGAGGCCGGAAAGAAGAACCAGCAGGACGCCGACAACGTTGAATATTGCCTTGATATTCATCAGAAAGGGAGAAAGTTTCTTTTGCTTCCAAACAGCTTCTCGATTTTTTCTATGGCCTGGGGTTGAGCAACGACGATGACGGAGTCCCCGGCTTTGATCTCGATGTCGTCGGTCGGGACCATCATTTCTCCTTTTCTAAGGAGCGCGCCGATCATGGCATTTTCCGGGAACTTCACTTTGCCGATTTTTTTGTTGACGATAGATGAATTGTCGTCCACGCCAATTTCCATGACCTCGGCATCTTCAATCAATCGGAACACCGACATGACCCGGCCTTTACGCAGGTGTTTTAGAATGGCGCTGACTGTGATCAACCTTGGGTTGATCGTAATGTCCATGCCGATGGAGTCCAGAATGGGCAGGTATTCCGGGTCGTTGGTGATGACCAGCGCACGCTTGGCGCCGTGTTTCTTGGCCAACAGGGCAGACAGGATATTATTTTCATCGTCTTCAGAAAGGGAAAGAAAAAAATCCGCGTCTTTCATGTTGATGTCGTTGAACAGGTTCATGTCCGTTCCGCTTCCGTGGTGAACGACGCACCTCGAAAGTTCCTCCGCCGCTAGATTGGCTTTATCCCTGGAGGGCTCAATGATGGACACGTCCCTTATCGTTTCTTCCAATGCTTTGGCCAGATTGATGGAAACCTGATTGGCTCCGAAGATGACTACTTTTTCAACTTCCTCCACGGACTTGTTCAGCATGGGCAGGAGAAAGGGTAAAAAATCTTTATCAACAATGGTGTAAATTTTATCTCCCGGCTGGATGACGTCGTCGCCTTTGGGGATGACCAGTTTGCCTGAACGTACTATGGCGACGATGACGAAGGAATCCATTGTGGAAACACTGCTGAGTTCATGAATCTTTTTTCCCGCTATGGGAGCATTTTCGGGGATGTCAAACTCGCGCAGAAGGACTTCTCCACCGGCAAACTCGGCAACATTGACCACGCCGGGGGTGCTGATGATCTTGACGATGGTGTCGGTGATGATGTGGCCGGGGTTGATGGCGTGATCGATGGAAAGTTCTTCAAAGGAGAAGAGATGGCCCTCCTTCGTATACTCCTGGTTGCGCAGACGGGCGAATCTTTTTTTGACATTGAATTTGGAGACGAGGGCGCAAACCAGCAGGTTGATTTCATCCTTGTCGGTGACGGCGATCACCATCTCTATGTTTTCGATGCCGGCTTTCACCAGAACGCTGGGAAGGCAGGCATTGCCGACGACGCTCAAAACATCCAGCGTGTCTGAAATACGGCGCATCTTTTCCGGGACCTGGTCGATGATCGCAATGTCATGACCTTCCTTGGAAAGTTCCTGGGCCAGGTTGAAGCCAACCACACCCGCGCCAACAATGAGGATTCTCATGGGTTCGGTTTCTACCGGGTGCGCGGTTTCAAAGGATAAGGATAGGGTCGTGGTCTGTCATATTGAGGTTCCACTCGTAATTATTACAGGCTACAGGTTTAATTTGGATTGTTCAGGAATTCCAGGAAATCGGATTCCTTTGAAAGGAGAATAGTCGTGTCTGTTTTTAAAGATTTTTTATAAGCTTCCATGGAACGCATGAAGGCGTAAAACTTGGGATCTTTTTGATAGGCGTCCGCATAAATTTTGGTCGACAAGCCGTCCCCTTCACCGCGAACTTCCTGTTCCTTTTTATAAGCGTCCGCGATCAGGATGGTTTTCTCCTTGTCCGTTTCGGCGCGGATTTTGGTGGCTTCTTCACGACCTTCGGACCGATACTCTTTAGCAATTCTTTCGCGTTCCGTTCGCATGCGGTTGAAAATGGAGTTGGCAATTTCCGGCGGCAGGTCGGTTCTCTTGATTCGAACGGCAACGACTTCGATCCCATATTCAGAGGCCTTCTTATTGGCTTCGGAAGAAACTGTGGCCATGATGGCTTCGCGGGTTTCGGTGACGATATCGATGAGATTGTGGGTACCGATTTCAACTCGCAATTCGGAGAAAAGGATGTCGTCCAGGCGAGCTTCTGCGCCCCGGATGTTGCGAACGGTTTCCAGAAATTTCAAGGGATCAACGATTTTCCAGATCGTAAAATTATCTATCAGAAGATTTTTCTTGTCCTTGGTGATGACTTCGGCGGGCGGTGAGTCGTTGTCGAGCAGTTGTTTGGAAAAGTATTTGACCTTTTGGATGAAAGGAATTTTGAAATACAGTCCCGCTTCTTTAATGATCTTTTTCGGTTTTTGCAGTTCCAGGAGAATGGCAGTCTGCGTCATATTCACGATAAACATCGAAGATGAGGCCAGTACAATCGCCAGGACGCCTATTATAATGATGGAATTTTGTTTCATAGCGTTTTATTTATTTGAACCCGATAGAATCGGATTATTTGATAAGGGAAGAATGGGCAACACGCCTTGTTTTTGATTCCCCATGACAAACTTATTCACGGTTGGTAATATCTCTTCCATGGTCTCCAGGTAAATCCGTTTACGGGTGATGTCGGGAGCTTTTTTATATTCTTCATATTGGGAAATAAAACGTTTCGCGTCTCCTTCCGCCCGTTTGATTTTTTCTTCACGATAAGCTTCCGCTATTCTGAGAATCTGCGCCGCCTGACCCCGGGCTTCGGGAATCACGGCGTTGCGATACCCCTGAGCTTCGTTGATCATTCTCTCCTTGTCCTCGCGGGCGCTCACCACGTCTTTAAAAGCGCCGGCCACCTGCTCCGGCGGGTTCACGCCCTGAAGCTGAACCGTGACCACCTGTATTCCAGCTTTGAAGGTGTCCAAAAGGCTTTGAATCTGTTCCCGGGAGGTGATCTGAATATCGGCTTTCCCGGTGGTCAAAGCTTCGTCAATGTTGCGACTGCCGACGATCCCGCGAATGACAGTTTCGGCGGAGTCCCGGACCATTTTATGAGGTCGCCTGACATTGAACAAATAGGCCACCGAGTCGGAAATCCGGTATTGTACCACCAGGTTGATGTCGACGATATTTTGATCGCCGGTCAGCATCAGCGATTCCGCCGGAACCCGTTGAACCTGTCCCGAAGCGTTGGCGCGAAAACCGATTTCCGCCCGTCGGATTTGACGGATTTTTGGAGTGGCGGAATTCTCGATCGGGGAGGGGAATTTGAAATGCAACCCCGGTCCTGTGGTTCTGTTGAATTTTCCGAAGGTGGTGACCACCCCTTCTTCATCCGGTTCGACAGAATAAAACGTGCCCGGTAAAATCCATACCAGCAACAATACAATAATGATTCCAATAAACATGGAAGGTTTGAATTTCGGAAGATTGAGTTGTGGTATGTCGAAAGGAGGCTTTCCTCCGCCTCCTCCTGGAGGGCCACCGCTTCCTCCTTTTAAAGGATCATCCGGGGGTCTTTGTTCGTGCAGGTCGTCCCAAGTCATGAGTTTTTTTATTTTTTAAAATGATTGAAAGTTAAATTCATACACAATTGAGTTACGCTAGCAAACTCAAATCACATTGTCAATGAGTTGGCTTGTCGGGGAGAATATACCGAATTTCTCAGTTGTCAATAAAGCAAAATTTCCCCGTCTTCTGAAAATTCCATTCCACGGGCGGCCAGATAATTCAAGGCGTCTCGCAAGCCGGTGAGGGTTTTCAGCTGTTCGGTCAAATTACGGAATTCTTTGAGGCTGGTGATCGGCACCCGTTTCAATTCCGGAGCTTTGATGATATCTCCAAGAATTTTGTTTTTCAACCACGCGGCGACGTTCAGGTTGCCGTTTTCCACCGAGACGATGATTCGGTGTGGCGAAGCCAGCTTCAGTTTTGCGCGCGTGTCCACGATCGCCGGTTTGCTTTCTTCCGGGTCCAAATACAAAAGAAACCGGTCCAGGGTTTCTGCGCCAATCCTCGTGATGGCCATTTTGGCGGAAATCTGATCGAGGGAGATGGGTTCGCTGGCCTGTCCCTGCTTGAGCTTGACTCCCAATTGCAGGTTGCCGTCGATTTCTGATCCGGCCTTTTCCGAAGTTTTGGTCCGGCCAGTCAACGCCCCAAAATTCAATCCGGCAAATTCTGTGGAAAAACTCAACTCCGGGCCTGCCGGGGTGGGAATGACGAATAGGTTGCCTGCTACAGACCCATCGAGAACATCGAATAGAAATTTTTCCGCCATCAACCGGTTGTTTTTGTAGAGCAGATCGAAGGCGATATTGGAGACCCGTTGCCCGCTGGCCTGCACTTCTTTGATCGTCAGATTATTTTTATTCTGCGAGAAACCCCGAAGCTGAGTGAAAAACCCTTTGCGGGACGCCAGGAAGGATTTGCTCATGGGTTGCACCAGACGGCGGTCGAGGAAAAGAGTTTTGTTAAACGGAAACCGCCCGCTCAAATTGGTCACCTGCAAGCCGTCAGGAAGTTGGGCGTTGAATTGATCGAACGCCACCTTGCCATCGAGCGCGATCAATTCTTTGGGCGTCATTTTCAAGGTGAGGTTGGCCAGCAGGGCGCCTCTGGCCTGAATGCCTTGTAGAAATTGCCGGGTCCCCTTATTGATGGCTTTCTGGATTTCCAGTTTATTGTGGGTGGCGAGAGAAATGTCCAGACGACGGGTCAGTTCCTGAGGCGTCATGGGGGCTTCCCCGGTGAGGAAGGGTTTCAACCCATCGACTTGTCCAGAGAAGGAATGGCTGATGCCGAATTTTTTAATGGAAAAAGCATGTTCCCGGACCGTGAATTTATTGAGATCTTCAAGGGTGTATTTGAAATCGAATTGCGGGTTCAACCATTCCTCCCCCAAGACGTTTTTCAGAAATAATTTTGCAATCGCAAATTTCCCCGAGATTTCTCCCAACCCTTCTTTAAAATCCACCCTGGCAACGGTGTTCATTTTATCGACGGCAATGCCCTGGCTTGGCCAGGTGAGGGCCGCGTTTTCCAATCCAAAACCGACTTCGGCTTCGATGGGCAACGATTTTTTTAGATCGATTTTTTCCGGGATCGAACCGTTGGCTTTGAGAGCGAGATTGATCGACCCCGCCACCTCAAGGTCCTCCATGCCCGCTTTGAGGGCCTTAGGGACCTTTGCCCATATGCTGGAAAGCTCCGTGTCGGTGACCGTGGTGTCGACGCGGAATGTTTTGCCCCAGTTTTTAAGGCTGGCTTTTAGGTCGAGATTGAACAGAGAGGGCGCACGCACGGTGACCTGTTCGATTTCAATTTCGCCTGTTTTCAGGTTTTGCTGTGACCGGCTGGTGAGGGTGATCGGCCCGATAGGAATTTCTCCGTTCAATTTTTCAGGAGCCGGCGGGGTCACTTTAAGATCGACTGCGACCCTGGTTTTTGTCAGTGAAAGATCGTTGAGCTCGACCGCGAAAGCGGTGTGGATTTTCCCGGTTTTTACTTCTTTCACTCCTTCCACATCCCCCACCTGTACGGTGCCGTCAAAAGTTAGATTTTTGACATCCTGCCCGAGTAAATCGGTTTTTAGAGAAGTGTCGATGTCGAGACCGGTCACCACCATCTGAGGTTCGTTCAGCGCAATACGGTCGAGTTTGATGGAAGTTTTATTGGTTATCGGTATCGTTCTTTTCACTCCGGCGGTCAAGGGATAATAATCGCCCATGGTCAGTTGGGTTTTAATGACACCTGCGCCAAGTTCCAGTTTATCCAGTGCTTTTACGTTTTTGAATCGGACGTCTAAATCGAGGCGGGGGACTTTGACGCCGCGACTGGGAAGATAATCCGCGGGAAAAGAAATCGTCGCAAAAACCTGTTTGACTTCCGCCGGAGGATTTTTTAACCGAGTGTCTATTCCCTGTAACTCTACCCGTGTATTCAATAGAGCCTGAATGGGCTGAAAATTTTTATCCAGCCGGCCTTTGACGGTGACATGCGCCGAGGTTGTACCCGCTGTGGGATAGCCGTCGATTTTTTGCAGTATTTTTTTTGGAATGAGAGAACGCAATTGAGTGAGCGCGATGTCGATATCCTGCTCGACCTGAAAAGACGATTTGCCGAAATTTTTTGCGTTGCCGTTTAATTTTCCGTTCAGTGCAGAACCCAGAGCATATTCTGCCTTAAAGAAGTGAATGTCTCCCGTATTAATATTTGCGCGGACCGAACCGTTCAGGTCGAGGCCGGTTTCAATCGATCCCAGTTCTGGAGATGAGAACGCCACTTTTTTTAAAGCGGT